>OLQY01000650.1_pt1 | contig 37597 bp, 35 predicted proteins | sample 1672851 | NCBI WGS metagenome assembly OLQY01 (sample SAMEA3136730, study PRJEB25190) | human gut metagenome | reverse complement strand
GCCTTTTTTTGTTTTTTATTGTTTAGGCTAATTTCGTTAAAGCCCCTTTTTTTAAATTGTTATTAATAGAGATAAATATTTCAAATTGAAATGATGTTTCATATTTAAAGATAAGTTTTGTTGTTTTGAATGATGATTCGTTGTATAATAAACACGCTATTACATTGAGGTGAGGCTATGGATAAAATAAAAGTAGAGAATTTAACGTTCTCTTATGATAAAGAAATAAATGCAGTGGAAAATGTTTCTTTCTCAATTGAAGAAGGAAGTTATACCACTATTATAGGTCACAATGGAAGCGGAAAGTCTACAATAGCAAAACTTTTAATTGGGCTATTGGAGAAAGATCAGGGGAGTATTTATGTAGATGATGTGGAATTAACGATGGAGTCTTTATATGAAATACGTGATAAAGTCGGAATCGTTTTTCAAAATCCAGATAATCAGTTTATTGGTGCTACTGTATCAGATGATATTGCATTTGGTTTAGAAAACCATCAAGTAGAAACCTCTAAAATGCAAGGTATTATTGAGAAATTTGCAGAAAAGGTTAAAATGACTGATTATTTACTTAGTGAGCCTACAAAGTTATCAGGTGGACAGAAACAGCGTGTTGCGATTGCTGGTGTTTTAGCAATGTCTCCTGAAATATTGATTTTTGATGAATCAACAAGTATGTTAGATCCGCAAGGAAAAGCAGAAATAAATGCTTTAATTCAGGAAATACATAAAGAAAGTAAAATCACGATTATATCAATTACACATGATATAGAAGAAGTTAGTCATTCTGATCATGTGATTGTTATGGATGGCGGTCATGTGGTAATGGATGGAAAACCAGATGATATTTTACGTAAAGAGGATGATCTAATACGTTTACGTTTAGATATACCTTTTGCGTTGAAATTCACAAAAGCATTACGTACAAATGGTATAGACATCAAAGATTGTACGACATTGGAAAAGGTGGTGGAAGAAGTATGCCAATTACATTTAAGAAAGTAGCACATACTTATCAGGCAGATTCTCCTTTTTCCTATGCTGCCTTAAAAGATGTAGATTTAGATATAACAGAAGGCAAGGTTACCGCAATAATAGGTGAAACTGGAAGTGGGAAATCAACTTTAGTACAACATTTAAATGCATTATTACTTCCTACAGAAGGAGAGCTGGAAATTCTTGATAAAAAGATTGTTGCTGGAACTAAACCTAAAAATTTAAAAGAACTACGTAAAAATGTTGGTTTGGTATTTCAGTTTCCTGAGTATCAGCTATTTGAAGAAACTATTGAAAAAGACATTAGTTTTGGGCCAAAGAATTTTGGAGCTAGTGATGAAGAAGCAAGTAAAAAAACTAAAGAAGTACTTAAAATAGTTGGCTTAGATGAAAGTTATCTTACTCGTTCTCCTTTTGATCTATCAGGAGGTCAAAAGAGAAGAGTAGCTATTGCAGGTATCTTAGCAATGGATCCTAAGGTTTTAGTGTTAGATGAACCTACAGCAGGGCTAGATCCTAAAGGAGCTAGTGATATGATGCAGTTATTTGTGGAAATGAATAAGGTCTATGGAAAAACAGTATTAATTGTTACACATGATATGGAACATGTCTTAAATTACTGTGATGAAGTTGTAGTTGTTAAAGATGGTCATATTAGACAGCACTGTGATGTTAGATCTTTCTTTGAAACCGTAGATACTTTAAATGAATTAAATATCAATCCTCCTGCAATTATACGACTTCGTGAAGAGTTAATTCAGCATGGTTTTAAAATTGATAAAAAAATATTAGATATGGATACACTAGCAAAGGCAGTCGCAGAAGAGGTGAAAAATCATGAATAATATAGCACTTGGGAAGTATCTTCCATTAAACTCCGTTATTCATCATATGGATCCTCGCGCAAAAATTGGGGCTATGTTACTGATGATGATCGCAATCTTTATTCCTGCTGGATATATTGGCTATTTGATTATTGGTGCAGTTGTAGTTGCGACAGCTTTGTTAGCTAAATTAAAAATTTCTTTTCTTTGGCGAGCAATGAAACCAATGTTGTTTATGCTGGTTTTTCTATTAATTATCAATTTATTAGTAATTAAAGAGGGCGAAGTATTTCTAACAATTTTCGGAATCTCTTTCTATAGCGAAGCAATTTTTCAAACATTATATATTGTGATTAGATTAGCTTTAATGATTATGATCACAACTATTTTAACTGCTACGACAAAACCTTTGGAGCTAACTCTAGGAATTGAAGATTTATTAAAGCCATTTCAGGTAATACATGTTCCTGCTCATGAAATCGCAATGATGATATCAATTGCTTTACGGTTTATTCCAACTTTGATTGAAGAAACACAAAGAATTATGAAAGCTCAGGCATCTCGTGGTGTAGATATGGATGAAGGAAGTCTTATGGAAAAGGTTAAGGCAATCTTGTCTTTAATCGTGCCATTATTTGTATCCGCATTTCAAAGAGCAGAAGATTTAGCATATGCAATGGAGGCAAGAGGATATATTCCTAATAGAACAAGAACACGTTATAAACAGTTAAAAATGCAGAGTATTGATTATGTGCTGTTAGTATGTACAGTTCTTATCTTATTTGGGATGATTGCCTTAATGGTTTATGCGTAGATATAAAGTAACAGTCAGTTATGATGGAAGCTGCTATAGCGGCTGGCAAAGACAGATTAACACACATTCAATCCAACAAGAAATTGAATCCGCAATCGAGAAGATTGAGGGAAAGTTTATTAGTATTACTGCTAGTGGTAGAACAGATGCCCATGTACACGCACTAGGACAGGTTTTTCATTTTGATTCTGAAAAAGATATAAAACCTGAGAATTGGAAACGTGCCTTAAATTCTTTATTGCCGAAAGATATCCGTATTAAAGAAATATGTATGGTATCTGATGACTTTCATGCTCGTTTTCATGCGGTTAGGAAACGATACGATTATCTTATTACTACAGAAGTAGATAATCCTTTCTATCAGAAATATATGGGAAAAGACCGCAAAGAACTTGATATAGAACGTATGCAGAAAGCAGCTGCTATATTTTTAGGAACACATGATTTCACTAGCTTTACAAGCAGTAAGATTGATCCAAGAAAATCAAGAATAAAAACAATAACTCGTTTAGATGTAGTAAAAGAGGAACATGCGGTTCGTTTTATATTTGAAGGAAATGGATTTTTGCGCTATATGGTGCGTATGATATCACAAACATTAATAGAAACTGGAAAACATCGCTTAGAAATAGAAGATGTACAAGCAATGTTAGAGGGAAAAAATAAACATCTATGTCGTTATAAAGCTCAGCCTGAAGGTTTATATCTTGTACATGTTTATTATAATGAGGATTTATAGAAGAGAAGATTATTCATAGAAAACTATGGGTAATCTTTTTTTATTAGAAAAATAAATAAAAAATAGGGTAAAATGCATAATACTTGAAAATTTCGTGTGATTTGTATATGATATTCAGGTATCTTTAAGGAGGAGTTTTATGGACAATGTATTTTTAAGCCAGTTTCTAATGATTAGTGATTGGAAAACGATTCTATTTATTATTCTGTATGTAATACTGGCTTTTTTTGTATATAAATTACCTAAAAAGAAATTTAATTTCTCAAAGAAAGTTTTATTGTCTACATTTCTTGGTTTATTATTGGGATTAGGAATTCAGGCTTTATCTGGTTTCTCTGCTGATCCAACTAGTATTACCTTTGTCAATGAGACTACTTTATGGTATTCATTAGTTGGTAATGGTTTTATTGATTTTATTCGAATGCTGGTTATACCATTGGTTATGGTATCTATCATTCATGTAATACTTCATATGGATGAAAAAGAAAATGTTCGACTTTTGGTTAAAAGAAGTATCATGACAACTATGGGAATGGTCGCGATTGCTTCTATCGTGGGATTAAGTTTAGGAATTTTGTTCCATTTGGGAGGAGATCAGACATATACGTTAGGAACTCAAGAAATGAAAGAAGTCGTTCCTGTAGTGACAACTTTACGTAATCTGATACCTGCTAATCCTGTAGAAGCTATGGTTAATAGTAATGTAGTTGGACTTGTAATCTTTTCTGCTTTTATTGGGATAGCTGCTCGACGTATGCAGAAAAAATATCCTGATACATTAAAGGTATTTTATGATCTGATTGATGCGCTGCATAAAATTATAATCAGTATTGCGATGACAATTATTAAAGGAATGCCATACGCTGTATTAGCTTTGTTGGCGAATACAATTGCACAGAGAGGGCTTCACAGTATATTGGAAGTTGGTAAGTTTATCGTTGTTTTATATTTAGCTTGTATTGTACAATTCATTATACAATTACTAGCAATTTCTTTCTTTAAAGTAAATCCTATAACATATCTAAAAAAGAGTTCTTCTTTATTGTTGCTGGCATTTACATCTAGAAGTTCATTAGGTGTATTACCTGCCACAATTGATACATTGACGCAAAAGCTCGGTGTATCACAAGGGACAGCTAGTTTTGTATCTAGTTTTGGAACCACGGCAGGAATGCAGGGGTGTGCAGGGGTTTTTCCAGCTTTATTGATTGTATATGTTGCTAACACATCAGGAACTCCTATAGATTTAAGTCTAATATTTATGTCTGTTATTGTTATTACGATTGGTTCTATTGGAATTGCAGGAATTCCTGGTACGAGTACAATGGCCGCATCAGTAGGGCTATCTGGAGTAGGTTTAGGTTCATCTTTTGCCTATATAACACCAATTCTTGCGATTGATCCAATTATTGATATGATGAGAACGATGTTAAATGTCGCTGGTTCTCTAACAAATGCGATTATGGTAGATTGTCAGTTGGGTTTAATGGATATGGATAAATTCAATGATATGAATTCTATAGAAATGGATAATGAAGAATAAATGTAAAAGTGTGCATCTTGTGCATGCTTTTTTTATTATTACCCAGGTAATAATAGGATATAATTTTGAAAATTAATAAAACAGATACAAATGTAAAATAGTATTAAAGTAGTATGAACTTAGTATGTTATAAGTGTATATTGCTAAAAAATGACAAATTAACTTATATATTCTAGTATTAGAATTGTAACGATATCTTCACAAAACTTAGAGTATTGTAAAAATACGGTAAATGCATTGTAAACACTTCTTTAAATCTATTGAAAGAATAAATTGATTATTTATAATAAACACGGAAATAAAAAGAAAAGAATAAGGGAGTGTATACAGATGTTAACACTAAAAGATGTAAAGAAGTCTTATGACAATACAACGATTTTAAATGGAATTAGTTTATCAATAGAAACAGGAGAAATTGTTTCAATTCTAGGACCTAGTGGAAGTGGTAAAACAACTTTATTAAACTGTATCTTAGGTATTACAGATATAGATAGTGGAAAGGTTTTATATAATGGGGAAGATGTTACGCATGTATCTATGGAAAATAGAGGATTTAATATTGTATTTCAGGATTATGCTTTATTTCCAAACTTAAATGCATATGAAAATATTGTATATGGTTTAAAGAATAAACCCAATATTTCAACACCACAGGAAGTAAATGAATTAATTGATTTATTAGGCTTATCAGAGCATTTAAATAAACGAATAGATCAATTATCAGGTGGACAAAAACAACGTGTTGCGCTTGCGAGAACGATGGTAATGAAACCAAAATTTTATTACTAGATGAACCGTTAAGTGCGTTAGATGGAGTTATAAAGGAAAGTATAAAAGAAAAAATTAAAACAATCGCAAAAGAATATCATCTCACAACAATTATTGTTACACATGATCCAGAAGAAGCATTGACTTTATCAGATCGTGTATTAATTATGAAAGATGGAAAAATATCTCAATTTGCGAAACCAAAAGATATAATTGAACATCCGGAAAATAGTTTTGTGAAAGAATTTATTTTAAATCAGTTAGAAATTAAACGTAATAATATCTATAAATTATTTGGTGAAAGTTATGCTTAAGAAACAATGGGAGTTAAAAGGAATCTATGGAATACTGTTTCTTATATTCGCGGTATTCTTATGTATGCCAGTAATCATCCTACTATATAAATCATTTGAAAGTGGAAATTCAATATCTCTTTCTAATTACATTAACCTGTTATCAAATGAAAATTTTTTTGAAGCCTTCTTTAATAGCTTTCTTGTTTCAGGATGTAGTGCGCTTGTCACAACTATATTAGCTTTTATGCTGGCATATACGATTAATTTTACAAATGTATCTGCTAGGTTAAAAAAATGGATACAGAATATCGCAACAATGCCAATGTTACTGCCAACAATTACTTATGGCTTTGCGATTATCTATACCTTTGGTAAACAAGGCCTTTTGACAAAAATCATGCATATTCAGTTATTCGATATTTATGGTTTTAATGGCTTGATGATAGGATATATTGTTTATACATTGCCTATTGCCTTTTTGTTGGTAAATAACACTATGAAATTCATAGATAAACGATTTATCATTGTTTCTAAGATAATGGGTGATAACGATCTTAAAAGATTTTATATGACAGTATTATCACCTATGATTCCAACCTTGGCAGCGGCTTTTATACAATCGTTCTTTTTAAGTTTTACAGATTATGGTATTCCAGGTGCAGTTGGTGGAGAATATAAAGTAGTCGCAACAATGTTGTATAACGAAATGCTTGGTTCTATCCCTAACTTTCAAAATGGTGCAGTTGTAGCGATGATGATGTTATTGCCTTCTATTATAAGCATACTTCTATTAGGTTATCTGGATCGTTATAATGTTCACTACAATAAAGTCAGTGTAGTAGAAATTCCTGTAAACCGAATTAGAGATACGATTTGTAAGATTGGTTCAATATTAATATCCTGCAGTATTTTAATAATATTTGCTGTCATTATATTGTTGCCATTTGTTCAAGAGTGGCCATATAACTTAAATATGACACTTCAACATTTTACAGAAGCACTATCTAGCGCAAATTTATTATCTTCGTATAGAAATTCCTTGTTGGTATCTTTAGGGACTGCTTTTATAGGTGCACTTGTTGCTTATGGAGCGGCATTAGTTACAACTCGTAGTAATCTTCCAGCTATATGTAGAAAAAGTATTGATGCAATAAGTAGTATTACAAATACAATTCCTGGTATGGTAATTGGTATTGCATTTCTATTTGCATTCAGCGGAACTAGTTTACAGGGAACCTATTTTATAATTATTCTTTGTAATATCATTCACTTTTTCTCAACTCCATATGTAATGGCGAAAAACACTTTAAGTAAATTAAATAAAACATATGAAACTACTGCGATGTTAATGGGGGATAGCTGGTTTAAAACAATTCGAAGAGTGGTTGTGCCTAATTCAAAAAGTACGATCTTAGAGATGATCAGTTATTATTTCATTAACTCTATGGTAACCATTTCCGCATTGATTTTTATTGTAGGTGCTAAAACAGCAGTATTAACTACTAAAATAAAGGAGCTTCAGCACTTTGCGAAATTTGATGAAATCTTTGTTTTATCTTTGTTGATTCTTATCACAAATTTAATTGTGAAAGGATTGATGTATTTCTTAACACAGAAAAAAGAAAAAGCAGAAACGAAACAGTTTAAATATAAGAAATACGCTTTGGCTGTACTGGCGTGCATATTAGTTGTCTTTACATTCGTTTTTGGTAAAGGTAAGGAGCCTGTTGTCATCTATTCTAATGCAGATGAAGAAGCACTTACGGCTATTCAAGAAGCTCTTGATGAGAATGGTTTTCAGGATCAATATGTTCTTCAATCATTTGGTACTAGTGAATTAGGTGGAAAATTGATGGCAGAAGGTCGAAATATTGAGGCAGATCTGATTACTATGAGTACTTATTATATTGACAGTGCTCATGAAAAGAATAATATGTTTGAAAATCTGACGTTTAAAACACCAACATTAAAAACATATTCTAATTATGATACTCCATTAACAGCTTTAGAGGGTGCATTAATTGTTAATAGTGAAGTATTAAAGGAAAAAAATCTGCCTAAGCCGGCTTCATTAAAAGATTTAACAAATCCAATCTATAAAGATTATATTTCCATACCAGATATTAGTGCCAGCAGTACAGGATGGCTAATGGTTCAAGCTATTTTAGATGCGTATGGTGAAGAGGAAGGAAAAGAAATCTTAAGTGATATTTTAGAAAATGTTGGACCACACTTAGAATCTAGCGGCTCCGGTCCTTTGAAAAAAGTTCGTTCTGGAGAAGTCGCAATTGCATTTGGATTACGTCATCAGGGAATCGCAGATATGCAGAAAGATTTGCCAATAGAGGTTGTGGATCCAATAGAAGGAAATTTCTCATTAACTGAAAGTATTGCAGTTATAAAAAAAGATACATTAAATAAAACCGCAATGGCAATGGCACGCTGTATTATGGAAAATGCTAGAAAAGATATACTACGTACATATCCAACAGCGTTATATGAAGGAGAAGAAGTAGATGAAAAATATGCTAGTAAGTATCCTAAAGTGTTTAAAATGCCATTAACAGTAGAATTGTTAGAAGAACATCAGGCGTTGTTTGAAAGTTGTAGAAAATAGGAGGAACGAGAGATGAAAACATACAAACTTTTAACCCCAGGACCATTAACTACTACAGATAGTGTAAAGAAAGAAATGTTATTTGATCATTGTACTTGGGATGATGATTATAAACAGATCACACAAAAAATACGAAGAGAATTATTAGAATTAGCACATGTAGATGAAACAGAGTATACAACAGTTTTGATGCAGGGCTCAGGTACATTTGGTGTAGAAAGTGTAATCTCAAGCACAATTCCAGAAGATGGCTGTTTATTGTTGTTAAGTAACGGCGCATATGGAGAACGTATTGCGAAGATGTGTGAATATCACCGTATTCCTTGTATACATATTATGCAGGATTATGATAAAATACCGGATAAAAATGAAGCTGAAAAAGCTTTAAAGGAACATCAGGAAATTACACATATCGCAATGATTCATAGTGAAACAACGACTGGTATCTTAAATGATATAAAATCAATCGGAGAATTAGCAGATAAATACCATAAAACATTTATTGTTGATGCTATGTCTAGTTTTGGGGCAATTGATATTCCAGTTAAAAAATGGCATATTGACTATATAATTAGTTCTGCCAATAAATGTATTCAAGGTGTACCAGGATTCTCTTTCATTATCGCAAATCGTAAGAAACTGACCGATTCAAAAGGTACTGCACGTAGTCTTTCTTTAGATTTATATGACCAATGGGCTGGTATGGAGAAAGATGGAAAATGGCGATATACTTCACCAACTCATGTAGTATTAGCTTTTGCGAAAGCAATGGAAGAACTGAAAGAAGAGGGTGAAATTGTTGCGAGAGGAAAACGATATACACATAATAAAGATGTGCTTATTAAGGAGTTTGGTAAACTAGGGTTTAAAGCTTACGTGGATTCATCAGTTCAAGGTCCTATTATCACTACATTCTTATATCCAAATGATAAATTTGATTTTGCGGATATGTATTCTTATATTAAAGAAAGAGGATATGCTATTTATCCAGGAAAATTAACAGATAAAGATACTTTTAGAATAGGAACTATTGGTGAAATATATGAAGAGGATATTCTTCAGTTAACACAGATTATGAAAAATTATATGGAAAGTAGAGGACTTAAATAATGAAAATAGAAGCAGTGATCTTTGATTGGGCAGGAACTACTGTTGATTATGGATGTTTTGCGCCAGTACAGGCATTCATAGAAGTATTTAAAGAATTCGGTATGGAAGTCACAATGGAAGAAACAAGAAAACCTATGGGGATGCTGAAGTGGGACCACATTAAAACAATGTTAGAAATGCCTAGAATTCATGATTTATGGTTACAGGCACATGGACGTGAAGTGGAAAATAAGGATATTGATGAAATGCATGATGCTTTTACTGGAAAATTAATGGGAATTTTAGATCAGTTCTCTGATCCAAAACCATATGTGGTAGAAACTATAGAAACATTACGTAAGATGGGATTAAAAATAGGGTCTACTACAGGATATACGGATCAGATGATGGAAGTTGTCACAAAGGTCGCAAAAGAAAAAGGATACGAACCAGACTTTTGGATTACACCTAACAGTGTGGAAAACTATGGAAGACCTTATCCGTATATGGTATTTGAGAACTTGAAGCATTTACATGTCACAAGTGTTCATGCCGCAGTAAAAGTCGGAGACACAATCTCTGATATTAAAGAAGGAATCGCAGCTGGGGTTACTACAGTAGGAATTATCGAAGGTAGCTCTTTAATGGGATTGACACAGGAAGAGTTTGAAAATCTAACGGATAAAGAAAAACAGCTATGTTATGAAAAAGTGGAAAAACAATATAAAGATGCAGGAGCTGACTATGTGATTTCAACAATAAAAGAATTGCCGTCTTTAATTGAATCACTATAAAAAATAAAGGTTATGATACTATACATGCATTAGTATGATAACCTTTTATTGACTTTTAAATTAGAATTTTTTATGCTATTAATGACAAGAAAAAGATAGGGAGATGATGATATGTTTTTTAAAGTAGATTTGCATATGCATTCCTGTTTTAGTGATGATGGTGAGTTTGCACCAATTGAATTACTAAAAATGGGGAAGGAAGCTGGTTTAGATTATATGGCAATAGCTGATCATAATAGTGTAAAGGGAAGTCGTATAGCTTTAAAACATCAAAATGAAGCTGGTATAACTTGTATTCCCGCAATAGAAATTGATGCGACTCATAAAGGGGTAGGCTATCATATTTTAGGATATGGTATTAATGTAGATGATCCAATTTTTGATAAAATTGAAGAAAACGTTGTAAAACAGGAAAAAGCCGCAAGTGAAAAACGTTGTCAATTAATTAAAGAATTAGGTATTATGTTCAGTGATGAAAAAATACAGGAATTATGTCCTAATGGAATTGTTACAGGAGAAGCTATTGCGGAGGCCGCAATGGAGTATGATGTGGAAAAAAATAATCAACTGCTTCAGCCATATTATCCTGATGGAAAACGTAGTGATAATCCTTATGTAAACTTCTATTGGGATTATTGTAGTCAAGGGAAACCAGCATATGTGGAAATTCATTTTCCAAGTGTTGAAGAAATCGTGGAAACATTGCATAAACAAAATGCATTGGTTATTGTGGCACATCCAGGTATGAATGTTCAGGAAAAAGAAGATCGATTACATGATTTAATTCAGATGAAAGTAGATGGATTTGAAGTCTTTAGTTCTTATCATTCGCCTGAACAAACAAAATTTTACTATGATGTAGCCATGAGACATCAATTATATATGACTTGCGGAAGTGATTTTCATGGAAAAACAAAACCTTCTGTTCATATTGGAATGTGTGAAATGGAGGAAAATGCAAATCATAAACTTGTGGAAAAGTTAAAAATTATGTTGTAGAGAAAAATAACCTTTTGCGTCGCAAAGGGTTATTTTAGAATATACCATTATTTTCAAATCCTCCATGAGTAAATTTCCATTTGCCAATTAATATATTCTTTTTCTTTAAAGTCACATTGGCTTCTGCTTCTAAGGTTTCATTAACTCTTCCACTCATAACACCTTGTATAGGAGAAGTAAGTGTATGACCCTGTGGATAATCAAAGGATATGATTAGTTCATAAGGGGATTGATGAAGCACAATAGATTTATTTTTATGATTAATATTAACTCGACAGCCTAAATAGGTCGCAAAGCGATATTGTTTTTCCAACATTAACACACATATGCAGCCTTGAAATGAAGAAAAAGCAAATGGAATATGAGCATAGGATAAAAAGAAACAGGGCGATTCCTTATTTTGGTTTGATTGAAACCATAGATATTCAGATGGAAATGAAGTACCTCGATCTTTTTCCATATAACCTGTTCCATCTATCTCGTGATAGTTTTGTCCTTCTTTTATATAACCGACTACATGATGATGTAATGAGATTACAGAATGTATACATTCCATAGGCAGGTAGGAAAAAGGCCCCATAATGGTCGGAGAGAACCAGTTTGTATCTAAGGGAGTAAGATTTTCGTGATATAGTTCTATTTCTATATCAGGCAGCTGTAAACGAAGATAGTTTAATGATAATAGGTTTGTGTCTATTTTTATTTGAAAAGGATGACTCGTATAAGTAAAAGAATCCCAGGAGAAGGAGTAAACTTTACTTTGCCTAGTATCAAGATATTGGATAAAAGCTTCTTTCTTTTCCTGATGAGTTGATAAACCAAAAATAATCGCAAAGTCTTTGGAATCAGTATGAACGCGTGTATACCAGCCTTCAAAATAAGGAATATTCTTTTTTGGAAGATGTAATGCAAATTCAGTCTGTAATGTAGATTTCATATAATCACCTAATAGAGTCTATGCTTTGTATTCTAGAAAACAACAAAAAAACTGGAAATTCCAGTTTTTTAAAGGCTGATTTGATATAACTTACTAAATTTATCTTTTAGATAGTTGATATAGTAAGAAGGATTAAATGGTTCTTTACATATATCCATCATTAATTCATCTGCTGATTTCATGGCACCGTATTGATGAATATGTTCTTTTAACCAGTTACTGATAACCTGGAAATCACCATTGCGAAGAATCTCTTCTACATTGATCTCCTGTTCCATTTGATGATAGAACTGAGCCGCAAAGGCACTTCCTAAGGCGTAAGTAGGGAAATAACCTAGCATAGCTCCTCCCCAGTGCATATCCTGTAGGATTCCTTCTTTATCCTGTGTAGGACGTATTCCTAGATACTCCTCATATTTGTCGTTCCATAATGTATCTAGATGATCATAATCTACATTGCCATTAAAGATTTCTTTTTCTAATTCATAACGAATCAGAATATGAATTGGATATGTTAATTCATCTGCTTCTGTACGAATAAAAGATGGACGAGACACGTTGACCATTTTCATGAATTCATCTAATGTTACAGCGGATAGCTGTTCAGGGAAATAGCTTTGAAGCTTTGGATAATTTACTTCCCAGAAAGCTTTGTTTCGACCAATATGATTTTCCATGAAGCGTGACTGTGATTCATGCATTGCAGTACCGATACTGCTGAATAATGATGTTCCTTCATATGCTTCGTTTACCTGTAGACCATACAAAGCATGTCCATATTCATGAATAGATGAGAAAATCGCAGACATAACATTATGTTCATAATAATGTGTAGTAATACGTGTTTCATGTGCTGAAAAGAAACTAGTAAAAGGATGTTCCGTTAAACTTAGACTGCATTCTTTACGATTTACCTGCATGTAGTCTAGTAAATCCTGCATAAAAGCTTCCTGTTTCTTTATATCATAGGAAGTAAATAAAATACTATCATCAATTGGTGTACCTTCTTTTTGGATACGTTTGATGAAAGGAAGCAGTTCTTCTTTAATTGCGTTAAAGAAACGATCATAATAGGCAATACTAGTACCAGGCTGATAGGTATCCAGCAGATAATCATAGTCACTCGTCTTATTTTTTATGTAAGAAAGAACTTCTTTTTGTTTTTCTATGATTTGAATAAGATATGGCTTAAACATCTGATAGTCATTCTCTTCTTTTGCTTTACGCCATGCATTCTGACCATCCGCAATGATTTTTTGAAAATCAACATATACCTCTCTTGGAAGAACACGAAGATCTTCTAATTCTTTTAATAAAAGTGTAATTTCTTTTTTCTCTGTTTCTGATAAAGAATCTTTTTGAGATAGTTCCTCAATCTTTTTAATGCTTTCTGGATTAGCTATGTGATCAAATGCATCACCAGATAAAATAGAAATCATACGATTACGATAAGGAATTCCATTCACAGGTGCTACGGTTTCCATATCAAAATATAAACTGCTTAAAGCTAAATCATACGCATTCTTTTTATCTTTATATTCTTGAAAAAACTTTTCTAATTCCATGATATCACCTCTCTTGTATAGTATTGTATCATATGTTTATTGAAATAAGAAAATATTTCTGACAAACTATAAACTATTTACAATTATTTTCATTTTAAGAAATTAGAAATGAAAAGTTATGTAAGTTTACTAACATCGAACTTTTTTTTAAAAATATTGAATATTTTATTGCATAATTGTAAATAATGTGTATAATAATCTTGTTTTATTTTTCAAAGTATTTGTTTAGTATATTGAATATTGGAGGTACATGTGATGGATATCGGAAAAAAATTAAAGGATCTACGACTTCGCAATGACCTTACGTTAGAAGAACTTGCCTCAAGAAGTGAACTGACCAAGGGCTTTCTTTCGCAGGTGGAGCGAAATCTAACGAGTCCCAGTATTTCAACATTGGAAGATCTATTAGAAGCATTAGGTACGAATCTTGCGGATTTTTTCAAAGAAGAAAAGGAAGAAAAAATCGTATTTCAGACTCAGGATTTCTTTGAGGATAAAAAGGAAGGATATACGATTGAATGGGTAATTCCAAATGCACAGAAAAATGAAATGGAACCAATTTTATTGACTTTACATCCTCATGAACAAAGTATGGTGATGGAATGTCATAACGGTGAAGAATTTGGTTATATTTTAAAAGGAAATGTAACACTAGTACGCGGCAATAATAAATATCGTTTGAAGGCTAAAGAAACCTTTTATCTTGATGGAAAATTCAGTCATTATTTAATCAATAATGGCAATAGTGATGCCAAGATACTGTGGATTACGACTCCACCAATGTTTTAGTAGAAAGGGGAAATTGAAGAATGGAAAAGAAAAAGCTGATTCAGTTTCGAAACATTGTGAAAGATTTCGACGGACAAATTGTTTTAAAAGGTGTCAATCTTGATATCTATGAAAATGAGTTTGTGACACTCTTGGGACCTAGTGGATGTGGAAAAACAACTCTTTTACGTATCTTAGGTGGCTTTTTAGATGCCAATGAAGGAGCCGTTATCTTTGATGGCGAAGATATTAGTAAAGTACCTCCACATAAACGTGAATTGAATACGGTATTTCAAAAATATGCTTTATTTCCGCATATGAGTGTATATCAGAATATTGCTTTTGGTTTGAAAATTAAAAAAATCAGTAAAGATGTAATTGAGCAGAAGGTTATGAAAATGCTGAAGCTGATTGGTCTTGAAGGATATGAGAATAAAAATGTAACTTTGTTGTCAGGTGGTCAGCAGCAGCGTGTGGCAATTGCTCGTGCATTGGTTAATGAACCTAAGGTATTGTTGCTGGATGAACCTTTAGGAGCTTTAGATTTAAAGCTTCGTAAAGAAATGCAATATGAGCTGAAAAGAATTCAGCAGGAAGTAGGAATTACCTTTATCTTTGTAACACATGATCAGGAAGAAGCTTTGACAATGTCTGATAAGATCGTTGTTATGAAGGATGGAGAAATTCAGCAGGTTGGGACACCAGAGGAAATCTATAATGAACCAGAAAATCGTTATGTTGCTAATTTCATTGGAGAAAGCAATATTTTCCCTGGTAAGATGGTCGAAGATTACAAAGTAAAATTCGATGATAAAGTTTTTGAATGTACAGATCGTGACTTTAAACCTGATGAACCAGTTGATATTATTATTCGTCCAGAGGATATTGATATAGTAAGCGTAGAAGATGGTAAACTAACTGGTGAAGTATTAAGTGTGCTATTTAAAGGAGTTCATTATGAAATCATGGTGGAAACAGTACCTGGAACAAGTGTTACTGTAAATATGCACGTTATTCGAAATCATGATGTCATCAGTGAAAATGGAAAAGAAAAAATCAGTGCCAATGACTTCTATGTTGATATTGAAGATCTAAAGGATTTAGATGATAAAGAAATTGTAGCTCGTGCAGATGCACAGGCATGGAATCCAGAAACGGATGATTATATTTCTATTGCGAAAATTGATTATGATCTAAAAGAAGAATTAGGAGAATATTCTGTTACATTCTCTACTTCTAATGGAACTTCTGTCACAAAATCTATTTTCGTGGTAAACCAGCCAGTTGTGAAAAATGAGCGTGCAAATGAAGCGGTTATGGCATTTAACTTCTTCAAGACTGTAGATGAAATCAAAGAATCTGTTGCGTTAGACACAGACCTTAAAACTTGGGCAAATGCACAAGGATGGAAACTATCGAATGAAGAAGAAGTTGTGGATATTAGTGTAGATTATGATTTTGATGATGAAAATATCACAGAAGGTGTCTATAAGATTACTTTCTCAACAACTGGACGTGAATTCAAAATTCATACTACAGACTATGTGGAAGAAGGAAAAGAGGTCGGCTTGACATTCTTCCCTGAAGATATTCATGTAATGAGAAAGATGGGATTCTAATGAAGCGATTTTCTCAGCTTGCGATTCCTTATATTGTGTGGATTGCGCTGATGGTACTTCTTCCTATGCTTTTAATTCTATTATATTCTTTTACGAAGCCTGGGAATGATATCATTAGTTTTTCCTTCACATTGGATCATTTTAAGAAATTTTTTACCGACCCTGATTTCTTATTGATTTTATGGAGATCACTTACAATCGCAATAAAAACAACTATTATCTGTATATTACTAGGTTATCCAATTGCCTATTTCATTGCGAAAAGTTCTGATAAAGTACGTAATATTTTAGTATTGGCTATCACCTTGCCTATGTGGATCAACATGCTAGTTAGAACATATGCTTGGATAGGAATTTTATCAGAAGGTGGTATTGTACAGACTATTCTTGGATGGTTTGGATTAGGTGATCAGGAATTGTTATATACAGAAGGTGCTGTGCTATTAGGTATGGTATATAACTTTATTCCTTTCATGATTCTACAAATCAATACTTCTTTATGTAAAATGGATAAATCTTTACTAGAAGCCAGTGCTGATTTAGGTGCAAATAAGGTACAGACATTTTGGCGCGTTACTTTTCCATTATCATTATCTGGTGTAGTAAGTGGAATTGCCTTAGTATTCCTGCCAGCTGTTAGTTCCTTCTTCATCCCTAAATTATTAGGTGGAGGACAATTCTTCTTAATAGGTAATGTAATTGAAAATCAGTTTATTACTGTTGGAGAATGGAACTTTGGTAGTGCAATTTCCATGATTATGGCGGTTATTATGATGCTGTGTATGTATGCGATAAGAAGAATCGATGCTCATAATAGTGGAAAGGGGAAAGTGAAACAATGAAAAAAGATAAACGTATTTTTGGTAAAGTAATCATGACACTTGCCCTGATATTCTTCTATCTTCCTATTGTATTCATGATTATCTTCTCTTTCAACTCTAGCAAATCATTAACACATTTTACAGGATTTTCTACGATGTGGTATGAAAAGATGTTTGCGAATCGTGATATGATGGAATCCTTATATATTACGATTATTGTGGCAGTTTTAGCTACCGTGATTTCTACGATCATAGGAACTATCAGTGCTATAGGTTTATCGAAATCAAAAAAGATTGTGAAAAAGATTGTTTTACAGTTAAATGATTTTCCAATCATGAATCCAGAAATTGTAACCGCAATCGGATTGATGTTGTTGTTTATTACATTACGTGTGGAAAAAGGGTTTATGACCATGCTATTGGCTCATATTGCATTCTGTACACCATATGTAATCTTAAGCGTTATGCCTAAAATTCGTGCTTTAGATCCAAACCTAGCTGATGCTGCCATGGACTTGGGTGCTACCCCTTGGCAGGCCCTTACAAAAGTTATTGTGCCTCAAATCATGCCAGGTATCGTATCTGGTGCATTAATTGCCTTCACGATGTCATTTGATGATTTCATCATTTCTTACTTTGTGACCGGAGGCGGTGTTAAAAACTTAAGTATCATGGTTTATACGATGAGTAAACGTGTAAATCCAAGTATCAACGCAATATCTACACTTGTGGTTATCTTAATTACAATCGTATTGATTATCATTAATGTTGTACCAATGATTCGTGCTAAACGTCCACAAAAGGAAGTAGCCTATACAAAACGTAAGAAACATTGGATTCCTATTACTGCATTGGTAGTTGTGATTGCATTTATAGGTTTTGGATTGCGTAATATGAAGTCAGGCGCAAAACCTTATGAAGGACAGACTCTTCATGTTTATAACTGGGGAGAATATACAGGAGAAAATATCATTAGTAATTTTGAAGAAATGACAGGCGCAAAAGTCGTAATGGAAATCTTTGATTCTAATGAACAGATGTATATCAAAGTCGCTAATGGTGAATCTTATGATATATTAGTTCCTAGTGATTATATGATTGAACGTTTAATTCAAGAAGATTTATTACAGAAGCTAGATCAAAGTAAACTAAATTGTTTAGATAACTTAGCTGAAGGTGTTAAAGGCTTGCCATATGATCCAAATAATGAATATTCTATTCCTTATTTCTGGGGAACTGTTGGTATTGTCTATGACAAGACGAAAGTAAGCGAAGAAGATTTAAAGAATGAAGGCTTTAATATTTTCCTTGACACGAAATATAAGGGAGATATCTACTTATATGATTCTGAACGTGATTCTTTCATGATGGCATTAAAAGCCCTTGGATATTCTATGAATACAAAAGATGAAGGAGAACTTCAGGATGCTTATGACTGGCTTGTACAGTGCGTAGAAACTATGGAGCCAGAAATTGTTACTGATGAAATCATCGATAACATGGCACAGGGTAGAAAAGCTCTTGGCTTAATTTATTCAGGAGACGCAACCTATGTAATGAGTGAAAATGAAAACATGGGATATTACATGCCTGAAACCGGTACTAACTTATGGAGTGATGCGATGGTTATTCCTAAGAACGCCAAAAATGTGGATTTAGCACATGAATTCATTAACTATATTGCTAGTTATGAAGGTTCTATGGATAATTCCAGCTTCGTAGGTTATACTTCATCTAATCAAGCAGTTATGGATGATTTAAGTGGTCCTGAAGGTGAATTTGAAGGAGTCAACGCTTATATTCCTAGAACTGACAATCCAAATGATGAAGTATTTAAATTTGATGATGAGACACGTAAGATCATTTCTGAATTATTCAGTAAAGTGAAAGTTGCCGCATCGAATGCATAAAACAAAGACTCTCAATTGATTCGTTATTAGAATCATTGGGAGTCTTTAATTTATAATACGTTTCTTTGATAAATGATGAGTGAAAAGCGATAACAGATATAGAAAAATATAAAGATAATAATTACACTGATAATATTGACGGATAATAGTGTTCCCTGCATTAAATTACCAATGGCTTTCACTGAGAAATAGGAAGAGATTGCCATGATGAGAAATGGTACAGCATAGGCAAATCGTAATTCATTCGCAATTGATTTTTTCAATGTCTTCTTACTGATTCCAAGTTTAGATAATACCTGATATCGTTCTTTTTCTTCAAATGCATCATTATATAGTTTCATAAATAAGATGCTGCCACTCGCAAAGATAAAGACCATAAAGGTAAAGATGGATACACTAAATAATATTTTTAACCATGCGATTTCATCCCTTTCAGGGTTTATTTTAACTAAACCTAAACAATGACTACTGGATTGAATATCATTTGTGGATGCTTCAAAATTGTAGGGATCTTCAATTTTGTAATTGTAGATATGCATGGATTGTCCGATGGATGATAGTTGTGTAAATGTTTTATCATTAACGATCATATAATCCATCTCTTCCTGCATATAACCTAGATAAGGTGTTGTTGTCTGTTGTATGGAAGTATATTCTACACCTTGTATAGTCTCGGTATTGACGATGAAATCATTGGTTAAAGACATTACATACAATCTGTTTAGCTCTATATATTCATGATCTTTTGGTTCTGTTAAGTCAAATTCCATTCCTGTATCATCTGCTAACTGTTTAATATCTGAATATGATACAAGGGCAAGCGGGATTGTATAGTTATTATTTGTATCTTCTTTATTTATCGTTAACAGTTCAATATCCGATGCATATTCAATTTTGTTTTCTTTTTCTATTAGTTCTTTAAATTCATTCTCATAACCGGATTTATCACTCATGACCTGATAAGTATAGGTGTTTTCAAAGTGAACGATACCTTCGTAGCGGTTTTTCATAGAGAATCCAAAAGCTAAAGCAGTTACAGAACATAACATTAAAACACATACGATCGCATATGTGCGATAATTTTTCTTCATTCGGAAGATGATGTTATTGATCCATAAATTTCTTTCTTTTTGATAAAGAAAGTTTTTATTTTTTGCGAGAGTCTGAAAGATTAGAGGAATAAGTCCACCAAATAAAAGATAAATACCTATTATCACAAGAATGGTTGCCAATAAAATATTTCCCATAACTTCCATTCCGGCTTCTTTTGTGGCAAGGTAAAATCCTACTGCTAAGACAATGATGCCGATTATGGCTTTTAATATCAGTACTGTGTTATTCTGCTTTACATACTCATTTTGTCGATTAGCCGAAACCATCTCTAGTACACTACTACGAACAATATTGATATATCCCTTTACTACAAATACAAAGTAAATAATGAAGAAAATTATAGATGTGATGAGCATTGGCATAAGAGAAAAATGGAAAGTAATTTCAACACTTATTTCTGATATTGCCATGAGAATCATGGTGAATAACTGCGAGGTTATGATTCCAAAAACAATTCCTAATAATAAGGATGTGAAACCAATTAGGATTGTTTCTATCGCATAGAGTTTGCCTATTTTCTGATTAGATAGTCCCATAAATACGTATATTCCAATTTCTTTTTTTCGCTTAGTAAGAAATACGTTGGTGGAATACCAAATAAAGAAAATCATGAAACATGCAATTGTAAATGATAATACCTGAAGGATGATTTCTACATTACGGGCATTAGATTCTCCAAGCTGATCTAGTATTCCAGAATCAATCAGATTGATAAAGTTAAATAAAACCAGAATCGTAAAGGCTAAGGAAATAATTAAAGATAAATAGCTTTTGAAACTTGATTTAAAGTTCTGAAAGGCTAATTTCATCATACTCATGCAAAATCACTCCCCATGGAAGCCTGCATATCAATAATGCGGTCATAGAACTGTTTACGATCTTGTCCTCTAGTTAGTTTACACTTGATGTTTCCATCATTTAATATATATACATCTTTAGCATAAGAAGCACTAAAGGCATCATGTGTGACCATAAGAATTGTAGCACGACCATTGTCATTCACCATTTTTAAACATTCTAGTAAATCATGACTAGATTTGGAGTCTAAAGCTCCAGTTGGTTCATCCGCAAAAATGATTTCCGGATTAGTGATTAAGGCTCGTGCAGTTGCACCTCTTTGTTTTTGTCCTCCGGATAACTGATATGGATATTTTGTAAGGTGATCCTTTAACCCAAACATCTCGGCTAATTCTTTCGTTTTTTCAATACATTTTTTACTAGAAACACCATTTAATGATAATGGAAGGGCGATATTATCTTGTAGTGTCATCGTATCTAATAAGTTATAGTCTTGAAAAATAAAACCAATCTTATCCTTTCTTAGTGCTGATAATTCTTTGTTGGAAATCTTTGTGATATCTTTTGCATCTAAGAGAATAGAACCTTGTGAAGGTTTATCTATGGTGGATAAAAGATTTAATAGAGTGGTTTTACCAGAGCCGCTTGGACCCATAATTGCGATGAAGTCATGTTTATAAATAGTTAAATCGATTCCTTTTAATACTTTTGTATGAAATCCTTTTGTGCCATACGTCTTTGTCAGATGTTTAATTTCTAATATTTTTTGTTCCATATATTTGTCCTCCTTACGCTTTGATTATAAAGCCATGGAAGTTAAAAATCCTTACTCTAAAATTACAAAAGTATCTCTAACCTTACATTTTATGTAAGATTAGAGATAGAAGTGTTTTCGATTATCTTTAAACTTGATTGTAAAACGTGTATAACGACTAACTTCACTTTCCACAAAGATGCCATGACCTAGTTTATCTGTCATAAGTTTTACTAAATATAGACCCATACCTGTAGATTTATATTTACCATTGTGATGGTTATGACCGGTATATCCTCTTTCAAAAATTCGAGGTAAGTCATAATCTTGAATGCCTTCTCCATGGTCTTCGATAAAAAGATAGATGCTGTCTTGTTTCTGTTTCGTCCATATGTGAAGATAGGCATTTTCTTTGGCGTATTTAATAGCATTTGCGAAAATCTGATCAAAAATATAGACAAGCCATTCGGTATCTGAAAAAACAGTCACATCTTCTATATCTAGCTGAATATCAAAATGTTTTTTTATAAAAAAGAAACGATTGTTTTTAATGGATGTTTGTATACATTCTTTTAGATTTACTTTTTGTATAGATAGATCATATAGATTACTTTGAGCCTTACATCCTACTAATGCATTATTTAAGTATATTTTTATTCTTTCTAATTGTTCTTTCATGTCTTGTTTTAATTCTTCATCTTCATTCTTTTCATTCATTAATAATAAAGCAGATAATGGAATCTTTACTTCATGACACCATTTTGCGATATAGTCTTGTAAATCCTGGATACTTTCCAATTGGTTATCTAACAACTGTTGAAGAATGGCTAGATCATGTTGAGTGATATCGGCATTTTCATAGCTATCATATTCCGTGCTGATAATATCATGACTTTGTAGTAAAGCTTCTTTTTCTTTTTCTTTCTGATAAAAGAAATACGCATCTATTCCAATAAAAAGGCCATAAAATACAAGACAAAGAAAATCAAGATAAAGTAGATACTGGATATTTGTATGTGGGATCAAAAAGATGTAGTAGGCATTAAATGCGAAGATTAACAGAATCGTACTAATCAGAAACTTAGCGTGTTTTTTTAAGTATTTCATTGGATATAATAGCCTTGTCCTTTCTTAGTATAGATGACTTCATCATCACAGATATCTTTTAATTTTGAACGTAATCTTGAGATTAGTACATTTAATGTATTGTCTGATATAAATTCATTGGTGTTCCATAAAGCATCCATTAACTGATTTCTAGATACAATTACACCACGATGTTCGATTAACACAGATAGCACTTTGTTTTCTAGCTTAGTTAACTCTATTTTCTGATTACGGTGGTAAAGCGTACTGGTATGTGACTCATAAGCTAGATCAGATTGTAAATAAATTGTATGGTTAACTGTGTATTGGTAAGTTCTTCTTAGAATTGCCTCAATTTTAGCTTTTAATAATTCTAAATGGAATGGCTTTTCTACATAATCATCTCCACCTTGAGCAATTGCCATAATCTTATCTTTGTCATCATTACGGCTACTGATATAAATGATAGGAACCGTAGAAGTTTCTCTTATTTTGGAACACCAGTAAAAGCCATCATAATAGGGAAGATTAATATCCATGAGGATAAGGTGAGGAAGAGTTTTCTGGAATTCCTGAAGAATATTCTGGAAATTTCTTGCTTGTATTGGATAGTAACCCCAAGACTGTAGAAAGGATTGAATTTGATTTCCTAATACTTCATCATCTTCAATAATCATAATTCGTATTTGTTCCATAGTAATCACCTAATATTAATTATAAACTAAAAATACTGTGGTTCAATATAATTGAGAATAGTTACAAAAATGAAAGAAATGTAATGTTTAGATATAAAAGAAACACTGCAAGAAGTTTCTTAACCAACTTACAGCGTTATTATTCTGATATAGTAATATCTTTATCCCATGATGATAGAACTGCATGAAGTATTAAACGCTGATTGGAATGTAGGCCATAATCCAAATCACAGGTAGATAGCATTACAAACTGACTATCTGTATCTATGGCAACATCATCACGATATTGCATAGCTTCTGTTTTTAATGTTTGTTCATAGGTCTCTTTATCTGTATCAGATAAATCACCATGCGTGTATAAATAAGATTCTTCTGTAGTTTTGGTGAAGGCAATAATATCTCCACGGTAGTTTTGTTCAGGAGTTAGAATATATAAAGTAGTATGTTCATTAAAATAGGAATCATCTTCGAAATCTTTAATAGGAGTAAAAAACATTTCTTTAAAGTTTCCTGCAATACTATGACCATAAAGGATAGAATTATAAGCTGAGAAATCACTTGGAGTTTCATAATCTAAGAATATAGAACCATAAGGATTTTCTTCTTTGTATACTGAGTGATTTAAATAATAAGAATTATCTGTTGTTTGAACGATAGGATAGTTAATGTCAGTTCCTTCTATATATATCCATGCGATAATATCAGGATTGACTTCTTTTAATTTATCCCAGTCAGGATTTAATAAAGTATCTTCTTTTACTATCTTTTCTAACTTTTTCTGTTCCTGTTGTGAATTTAGTTCGGGTTGTAATTCCTTATATAGCATATAACCAGAGAAAGCCATCACAATAAGTGCTATAACTAATAGAATATTCCATATAACCTTACTCTTCTTTTTCTTTTTCATCATGTTCACCTGTTATGAAGTGACCTTTGTCAAGACTAAAAGTACAATTCATAATATTTTTATTAAAATTGTTTCATCAAAGGCATACAAAGACTCCAAATATATAGATTCTGCGACAGTTAACCACTCTGTTATTCGTGGATTGGTTACCAAAAGGTTAATGGTTCGTCGACAGCTCTATAATCTCATAGCGTGGATCAATGATTTTTCGTATAAATAAATTTCGCGACTTTTATTTATATCATCATTGCCATAAGAGGTGAGTCTTAGATAGCTGAACCTGTTATCTTTATTTGAAGCCCTTCTATGCCTTCGATGTTTTAATCCTGATTTGGTACTTCACAACTCCTCCTTTCTTTTGTTTTTCTATTCACAAGCATTATTTATGCTATGTGTCCTGTTTCTACTCCCCATACAAAGCATGCTAGTTCTCTTGCTATTGCTGTTATGGCTATATTTTTATTGACTCCTCTCAATATCATTTGATGATATTTCTTCTGTAATCTTAATACTGCCTTATCTGCATAATCAATGACCTTTACATCCTGTCCAAGTTGTTTTGATTTGACTTTCTTTCCTTTTTTACCAATTGCTCCTCTTACCAACACTTGTGCACATTCAACCAATATTGTTCTTACATGTGAATTTCCTTGTTTCGTTATACTTAAACGTTTGTTTTTGTCTCCACTTGAATTTTCTCCTGGTGTTAATCCACAAAATGATGCAAAGGCTTTGGCATTTGGAAATCTGTTAAAATCTGATACTTCTGCATGCAAGACCATCGCTGCTGTCGTATCTATGCCTTTGAAACAGCGCAGTTCTCCTATCTTTTCTTTGTATGGGTCTTCCTGAGATAATTCTTCTAATTTATGTTGGAATCTTTCTGCTTTTTCCGTTAGTAGTTCTAACTCTGATAAATATTCATTCAATATTTCCTTATACATGGAAGTAAGTTCTAGCTCTCTTAGCCATTTGATATGAGCAGGTGTCCATCTTGATTTGCCTTCATAACGATAACCTAATCTCAATACAAACGCATTGATGTGTTGTTTAACTTTCTTTGCTTCGTCCTTAAAGTCATCCATCATCCGTATATACTCTTTAATCTCAACATCATGATCATTAGGAACATACACTGCTTTATATGTTCCATTATTTAGATTTGTTGCGATCATTTGTGCATCTCTTCGATCATTTTTGATGACTTTATTCTTAGCTGAGCGTTGCATCGTTGTCGGTGCTAGAATTTCACAATCAATTCCTTTTGCTTTCAATTGCCAATATAGAGAGTATCCTAAGCACCCAGCTTCATAACTAGTCATAACATCAACATCTTCATTGATCTTATTTTTTACGGTATTGATGAATTTTTCAATAAGCTTGATATCTGGACCAATTTTAGTTTCTCCTAAGACTTCTCCTGTTTTTCCATAAATTGCACATAAGCTATATGAGTTTTTATGGACATCCATTCCAATATAGACTATACTTTTCATAGTGACCTCCTATTGTCGTTATGGTATCGACTTTCATAATTTGATTTACTAAATTTATTATGAATCGTAATCCACGTTCTGGCAACTAGGGGGTCACTTCATATTATCTCATTGTAGCTTATTCTTTATAATTATAGCGAAACTAAATGAAAAATACTATCTACAAGCTAATCATTTATGCAAACTTTTTTATATAGCTGTGCTAAATGATTAGAATAACGGCTCATTAATTGTGATAGCTGATAGTTAAATCCTTCAAGGCTTAGGTTTTGTTGAGGATATTCATAAATTTTATCTATTATATGATTGGTGTACAACTGTTCCTGAATCGTATTTAACATCATATCTGCATGATGAATATAAGAGGATAAGATATCATATAACTGTGTATTTAAGTTTCTATTGGTTATCATAAATAAAAGCTGTTCTAGCTCAGAAAACATTTGATAAGAAATATGCAAAATCTCATCATCAATAGATGCTATGTCAGGAGATTTTTCAATTTCTTTCTTCATTTGTTCATAGACTAGATGAAATCGTATGCGTGCATCGCATAATAACCAGTAATCGGCTTCTGAGGATAAACAGCGATGTAGGATTCTTAAATATACATGATGCATATGAAAAATAAGTTGTTCATTATACTTTAATTGTGTCTGATGACTTGTTGGGAAAATAGCTTTATTCACAATTAATACAAAGATAATAGATACCATGACATATAGAATTCTTAGCTGTACAGCAATGTAAATATTTAAAGCTAAAGAAGTTATGGTCAATGAAAAACCTGTGACAAAGAAGGTATGTAGGGAAGTCCCTGGTTTAAGTGAAAAGACACCAAACGTTAATATACTAGCGATTGCCATATGTGCAGGGATACCTATCAGTAAGGATTGTAGGAGTACCATCAATAAAGAACCACAAATAGTACCGATAAATCTTGTCTTCATTCTCTGAATACTCTCTTCATACATAGGCTGTGTTAGTAAAAATGAATTCATCACAAACCAGAATCCATGTTCCATATTTGTGTATAAATTACATGCCATACCTATAATAAGGATGATACTCATACGGAAGGCAAAGCGAAGTTCAAACGCATCTAGTCTTATCCGATAGTGAAATAACTGCTTGATTCTAATAGATAAAGGGATTTTCCATTTTCTATCTAATGTTTTTGTATTATGATCGAAAGAGTGTGTTAGAATTAATTCTAACACACTTAAAATACTGTCTATGGAATCATCTATCCAATCTATTTTATTATTTTCTTCCTTTGTTATAGCATGAACTTCATTGATTAGAGCAGAAATATGAGAATTCTCACAGTTGCCTGCTTCTTTTAATAAAGAAAATAAGGGATGTAATTCTTCTTCTCGTTCTTGTAGTTCATTTGAGGATATATGGGATAGTAAGTATATTGTTCGCTGTATTAATAAAGCATATAAATAAGAAATCTTTCCTTCATTAGAAACAATATAGGATGCTTTTCTTTTATTATTGGCTTCTTCATAAAATGCCTGCTGCAGTTTATATAAATCCTGTAATTCCTGCTTTATATCATTGCCGTTTTTCTGTTTTTGATAAGCTTCGTTCAATAATGAAAAGCTTTGTTTTTTAATTTGAATAGTAGGATTTTGTTTGTGAAATTTTTTGTTGTACCAGATCATGGCGATAAAAAACATGAACATACCAAGAGCCATTGCTTCTATCTGAATATGAAAGTTTTCATTACTTACTGGCATTAATTGCAGAAATGTAAAGGCCATTAATTCTGAAAAATATCCAGTAGGATTAAATTGGGAACTGCGAGTAAATATTAACCAAAAAGGAACTATTAAATTTAATATAATAGAATTATAAATATTTCTTGTGGCTAAAAATGCAAGTATTTGAATAACAAATTGTGTCAGAATAAATGAGATGATTTTAGACAATGAAAGATTTTTCTTCGAGTGGATCTGAAATTGAATAGCAACAATTGTTGCCAGTATGATATAAGGCAGTCCAAATAAGATAAAAATCAGATAAAATAAAATTAGAAAAAATAATATAACTGGAAGAGATTGATAAATCTTTTGTAAAACTTTTTGAAACATTGATTAATAAAACGCACCTTTCTAAAACATAAAAAAAGAAGTTACATAATTTCTGAAGAATAATTTTGTATCTTCTTTCGTCTTTGAAATATAAGACTTATATAATTATAATATAAAATATTTATAATTTCTATCATAATACTGACTATATGAGACTTATATGTGATATTATTGAAGGGGATTAAGTAAATATAGCTTATCGTACAGAGCTTTCATTAGAAGAAAATAAAGGTTTATATAAACTATAAATAAATTAATGTTATAATATTTTAGAAGAGAATTCTAAATATATGAAGTAGAAAAGTGTAGTGCAGTAAGGAGTTTTATTAGATTTATGAGGAAGTTTTTATCAGTATTAATTGTTTTTGCCATTCTCTTGTCAGGATTTATTCCTGTAAAAGCAGAAAGCGAACAGAAAGTAATTAAAGTAGGATATCCTATTCAAAGCGGATTGACGGAAAAGAATGAAAATGGGGAATATGTAGGCTATACAGTTGATTATTTGGCAGAAATTCAAAATTATACAGGATGGGAGTTTGAATTTGTAGAAGTAGAAGGAACGTTAAATGAACAGCTTGATACATTATTGAATATGTTGCAAAATGGGGAAATTGATATGATGGGGGCCATGGTTTATTCAGACTCTTTAGCAGAAGTATATGATTATCCTGGATATAGCTATGGTATGGCTTATACGACTCTTATAGTAGATAAAGATAGTGAGAAGTTTCAAACAGATGATTATGTGAATTGGAATGGAATGGTTGTAGGAACATATTCAGGCTTACAAACACGTTATGAAAACTTAAAAAACTTTGCGGAGGTATCTGGATTTACTTTTCAAACCAAAGAGTACAAAGATCAGAGTGAAATTAGAGAAGCTTTAAGTAATGGAGAAATCGACGCAACATTAAGTGTAGATATTGCAGCAAATGGGGATTGTCGAACGATTGCCAAATTTTCACCAGTTCCATATTACTTTGCGGTAAGTAAAGGAAAAAGTGATATTTTACGTGATCTAAACAGTGCTTTATCTAATATTAATACAGGTAATCCTTATCTACAGACTGTTTTATATGATAAATACTTTGAAGAAGAAAGTGAATTTAGGCTATCAAAAGAAAATAGAGATTATGTAGAGTCTCTTGGTGTACAAAAGGTTTTGATGATGGATGGTAATGCACCCATCCAACATGTGAATGGAAAACCTAAGGGTGTGTCTGTCACTTATCTTGAGCATTTAAAAGAAGCTATTGGATTATCTTATGAAATAATAGTGGCAGAAAACTATGAAGAATTTAATGAAATCATGAAAAACGGAGATATTGATTTAGTTCTTGGAGTTCCTAGTTCATCTTCTATGGCAAAGGATTTTCATATGATTCTTTCTTTACCTTATGTAGATAGTTATAAAGTGCATGTGAAAAATAAGAATTCAAATGAAACTGATAAAACAATTAACACAATGTATAATACAAAAGATATATTGGCTGAAATAAACAATAATCCAGGTTTAGAAGGTGATATTGATATATACATTGCAAATTTATATTTACAGAAGCAGAAAGTATATCCAAATATTGAACTGCAGATGAATAATACGGAAGAAGTACAATATTCAATTGGATTGATGAATAAAGAGAATACGCGTTTATTATCAATAATAAATATATATCTTAATTCATTATCCGATAAAGAAAAACAGGAGATTATTTATCAGAATACATTAGAGAATATCTCATATACTCCAATAGAAGTATTTAATAGTCATCGTTGGCAGTTTGTAGTTGGCGGGTTAGTTTTATTTATTTTTATAGCGCTGGGATATGTTCGTTATATTCGTGGAAAAAATAAACTATTAGATTTAGAAATTATTCAACAGAAACGTTTAAATGAATTTTCAAGATTAAGTGATGAATGCCTGTTTGAGTATGATTATCGTGAAGATGTCATGCATATTGAGAATAATAAGGTATTATTTGGGCGTAAGAATATAATAAGAAATTTTATGGACAATGATGAACATCCATTTTTACGAGACTTAATTAGTAAAAAAGAGGATAGCAGTTATGATTTTACGTTAACGATTTATGGAAAAGTTCGATGGTATCAGGTGCTGTTAAAAATATCATACGACGAGGATGGCAAGGCTGCATTTGCTTTTGGGAAAATTTTTGATATTGATGATGAAAAAAGAAATCATCTGGCCCTTGTGGAAAAAGCTCAGAGAGATAATTTAACTAATTTATTGAATCGTTCTAGTGCGCAGGATATGGTTGAAGCATTGCTGAAGGAGAGTGCTCAAGGAGTTTGTCTAGTAATGGATATTGATAACTTCAAACTGGTTAATGATCGCAAAGGACATCCAGTAGGAGATTTATTGTTACAGAAATTTTCTAGTCTATTGACAAATTTCTTTAGAAAAGATGATATTGTCTGTCGTTTAGGTGGAGATGAATTTTTAGTTTTCTTGCCTAAGAATGTACCTATTGAACGATTAGAAGATAAATTACATGGACTAATCCAAAAAATAAATAAAGATTTATTTAAAGATTATCAGGAAGAACGGGTATCGGTAAGTATTGGCGCATCTACTGTCATAGGAAATGATGATAGTTATGAGGCACTATATAAACGCGCAGATCATGCCATGTATGCTGCGAAAGTTGAAGGGAAGAATGGATATTACATCAGCTATCAGGATAACGATCAGCCGCTTCATAAGCAATGGTATTATCATAAAGATATTTAAAGAAAATAAAGTGGAATAATTGCCTAAATCTATGGTTTTTTATAGATTAAAAATTAAATTTGAGAAGACAGCGATTTTTTTAACATAAAAGATAAAAAGTTATTGACTAAATCGAGATTTGAATATAAACTATTAGATAGGCACTTATGCCCTAGTAGCCCCGGAAACTACATAGGAGGATATAGAAATGCGCCAAACTACATTTGCTAAACCTGCTGAAGTTGAACGTACTTGGTACATAGTAGACGGAACAGGTAAGACTTTAGGTCGTCTAGCTACAGAAGTAGCATCTGTTTTAAGAGGAAAACATAAACCTACTTACACACCAAACGTTGACTGTGGAGATTATGTTATCGTTATTAACGCTGACAAAATCGAAATGACAGGAAACAAACTGGACACTAAAAAATACTACAACCACTCTGGTTATGCTGGAGGACTTCGTACACGTACTGCTCGTGTAATGAAGGAAAACTATACTGTTGAATGGGTTGAAAGAGCTATTTACGGTATGATTCCTCACACAAAACTAGGAGATAAAATGCGTAGACATTTATTTGTTTACGAAGGTAGTGAACATCCACACACAGCTCAGAAACCAGTAGAGCTGAATATCAAAGGTTAGGAGGAATAAGAAATGGCAGCTAAGAAAAATACAGTAACTTACAATGGTACAGGACGCCGTAAAACTTCTGTTGCTCGTGTCTTTATGACTCCGGGTAGTGGTAATATCGTTGTTAATGGAAAAACATTAGAAGAATACTTACCACTAGAAACTTTACGTATGGTTGTTCGTTCACCACTTGAATTAACAGAAACATTAGGACAGTTTGATATTAAAATCAATGTTAAAGGTGGAGGTTATACAGGTCAGGCTGGTGCAATGCGTCACGGAATCACTCGTGCTTTAATGGAAGCAAGTGCAGATTATCGTCCAGCATTGAAAGCAGCAGGATTTGTAACACGTGATTCTCGTATGAAAGAACGTAAGAAATACGGTCTTAAAGCGGCACGTCGTGCTCCTCAGTTCTCAAAACGTTAGTAAAAAGTTTGAGAAAAATCAGGGAAAAGCCTTATTTTATAGGCTTTTTTCTTTTTAAAATTTTATAAAATTCGCTTATAAAGTAACAATAAGGTAACAAATAGAGTAACATTTTCTCTCACTAAGAATGTGCAGTTGAAATGTGCTCATTGTTGCTTTATTTTTTATTTTGGAGACAGATTCTTTTTTTATAGAGAATGTGGTGTGAGAATTGCTAATTTATCTTTGTAGGAACATACATTTTATTTACTGCTTCTACTAAAGTACTAATATCTAAATGTGTATAAACTTTCTCTGTCAATGACATGGCACCACGATGACCTACAATAAGTTTGATAGATGTCTGATCAACTCTTGCCTCTGCTAATAGTGAAATACAAGTATGTCTTGTGCAATGCGGAGTAAAACTTGCAAGTCCATATGGTTCCATTAAAGGTGTCCAATATGAATCATAGTAATTTCGATATTTGAACGGTTTCATATTAGGCATGCATATGAGTGTCTTTGCTTGAGAATATTCATACCAGCTTTTAAAGAACGGTAATATACAATCAGCAATAGGAACTCTACGTACACCACTTTCTGTTTTACTTTTTATCACATCAAAATATTGTTCTTCTAAATTAATATTTTCTTTTTCAAGTTCAAGAAGTTCACCAATTCTTAATCCAGTATAAATCAGTATTAGTGGAATTTGATACCACTTATCTTCTTTCATTGACCAGAATAGATCAATATTCTTTTTTGAAAAAGGGTTACGATCCCTTGCGTTAGGATTTTGTTTTTTGAATTTTAAAATATCAACGTACTTTGAATTATCTTTTGGACATAGTTCGTACATCATTGCATATTTATACATAACATTAAATAAGACTTTAATTTTTTTTAGTGTTGGATAATTTTTTCCACTATTGTCAATTACTCTTTGCAGTTGAATTGTTCTGATTTCTTTAAATTCAATGTTATGTAATTCTTCGCATACTTTAAAGGCAGATTTGTATGCTTGTATGCTTGATTTAGATTTATCAGCTATAAATTGATCAAATGCTTTTCTATAAATATCTGCAAATGTATAGTGATTTTCAAAGTTATAGGGATTATCATGATAATTTTGAAGCATCATGATACCATCTTTTCGAGTTTTAGCATATCCAATGATTTTGTATTTTGGATATGCTGTTCCTTTTTCTTCGTTAATTGTTGTACCAACCTTAATACGTACAACATAAGGTTTTGAACGATTACCTTTCATAAAGACAACACCACCAAAACCTTTAGGGAGTCTTTCTACTTTTCTTTGAGCCATTGATTATTTACCTCCGTATTTTCTTTAAAATAACCCAATTCTTCCCATACAAGTTTGTCTGGACAATAAAACGAATAGTTTTTTGCTCCATCTTTTCGAAATGCGTAGCCAAAGTGCATAATCCCTTGCTTTAACGCTTCTCTAAGAAAGTAAGGTGATTTTCCAGTTGCTTTAGCAATTTCTTCAATAGGTACATTTCTACCTGTAAACTTTGGAGTTTCTAGATAATTTTTTTGTTGCATAATTTCTATCTCCTTCTATATCTTAATTTAAATAATTTAAAATTTCTAATGTACAAAATTTAATTTTTCACATTTGCTTTTTTTGTTGAATACCAAGACTAATCAGTATTTTTTTATCTAAAATGTTCATGAATTTAGGAGATACACTTCCTATATATTTAATAATTCTTGACTTATCGATGACTCTTATTTGTTCCATCATTACAATTGAAGGATACTTTAATCCTATAGATTCTGGTATATAGTAATGTGTTGGTAAGTGATGCTTTGTATGAGTTTTACTTGTTATGCAGGCAATAATAATAGTAGGACTATATTTATTACCCCTGTTGTTTTGAACAACGAGAACAGGCCTGATTCCACCTTGTTCAGAGCCTTGTGCATCTTTTAAATCTGCTAAATATATTTGACCACGTTTAATTTTCAAAGTAAGAACCTCCTTATGTAAAGACCAGCCTAAAAAAGACTGGTCTGTTATGTTTTATATGAATCGTAGTTTTCTATTTATCCCTGATAACCCGAAAACTAAAGGGAATCCTATTGGACAAGATATGGCTATTATCTTTCACAGAAATTTCATCTTCGTGTGGTATCTCACACAACTGCAGTGCAGGAGTATCATGATCCCTCATCTTATTTCATCGCTAAATGATTGCCAATCATTTTTATATTGAGATATTATTCGCTTACTAAAAAAAAGATTATATATTTTTATATAGGTCATGGCGTATTCAATAAATAGCTCATAAGATGGGAACGTATCCAATAGATGTTATTCGGTTTTCAAAGAACTCAATAGTGAGGAGTAATGAATTCCCCCTCACTATATATGCGTTTTGAAAACCCCATTTTCGCCACTTTTATAAAATTTTTTTTAATTTTTTTATTCTCTTATAAATTTGATTAGTTGTTAGTCCGGTCATTTTGGATATCTCTCTGATAGAATAGCCTTGAATTTTCAGTATTATTATTTCCAATATTTTTTTATCACTATTTTTTAGATACTCATATAATGCTTCATTTTCAATATCATCTAATAAATCGTTTAGTGTTAAGTATTGTTTTTTATCATAGATAGCTCGATTGATAAAAAAGTTATCATCAAAAAGTAAATGTCTAGTTTTATATCTTCTATCAGTTTTGAATTGTTCATAATCATAATCTCTTAATTGATTGATGACTGCTTGAGGAACATTTAATGTTCTTAAAATTTCTTCTTCTTTTTCTTTCCAAGCATACCATTTTTTATATTCATTTTTATAATTATAATTCATAATGACATTACCACGGAATTCTAATAATATCATCGACAACTTGAAATAAAGAAGATAGCTCTACTAAATCTACATCATAATGATTACAAAAATATTCAAAATCAATACATACTGATATATCAGAAGAAATAACGCTTTTTGAGGTAATAATGACTTTATCAATAGCACGTGATCTGATTTTTTGAATGATACATGATTCTTTATATGAATTAAAATTGAGTTCCTTTCCTATAAAACGATACGTTCCACACAAAGTGACTTTGGATAAATCAATATTTTGCCTAATTAGTTCTTCTTGGTACTGAAGCACCTCTTTTGCAAATGGTGATGAATTTGCTTTTACAAGCACTAATATTTTTGTTTTCTCCATATTTATGTACTCCTTTCTGAGAATTTTATTCTCACTAGGATTAGTTACTGTTTGACGAGTTTAACAAATGATTCTTTAAAAAAAGAAGAATTTTTTTCTTCTTCCAGTTCAATGCTTGTTGAGATATATTTAATTTTTTAGCAACTGATGCTTCAGTTTCTTCCTTAAAATATATCCAATATATAATGCAGTATTGTTCGTTGTTCAATAATTTTATTGCTTTAGATAGCTTATGTATTAATTCTTTTTTATTGATTTGTTCAACATAATACTTATCCATATCTATAATATTATTTTGCATGAAATCTTCTTCATAAGTTAATTGAGAAAGTCCTTGTTTTCTTTTCAATAATCTGTATGTTTTCATATAATCGGCTTTGTATATTCTATATACTTCTATTGGAACTTCAATAAATTCTTTGCCTTGTTTAATAAAATATTTCTTTTTATTGTTTGTCTTAATTTCTTTGAAATCTCTTTTTTTATAATCAAATATAACCACTTATTATTGCTCCTCTCTTTGAATTTGATTTCAAAGAGAGGAGAGGAGGAGCTCGAATTATGTAAAATAAAAAAAGAACAGAATACAAGAAATACAATCTTGTTTTTCTGTTCAATATACAAGAATAGAATTTATAAAAAGTTTCCTTTAACTTTATTTTATAAATATAATTAGATATTTTATGATTAATAATATATGACTTATATTTACTATAATGATAGCTTTTTTGTGCTAACATTGTGCTTGATAGCAATTATTTAGTGAAACTAGAGTATTTATACTCCAAAAATATTTTTATCTTAATGTTTTTTTATATCTATAAAATAAAATGATATTTAATATGTATCCGTAAAATATACAATTAATATAAGTGAATTGATTAAATGAAAATAATATTATTGAAGCAATATTAATAAATACTAATTGTATAAGAAATTTAGTTTTAGATAAAGTTTTTTTACAATTTATATACCAATAGTATGAAAGTATAATTATTAAAATTATTAAAAATATAGGATTGATATTAATATATATTATTAGTTTTAGACCTATAATAAATAAAACTGAAATAAATAAACAAATTAATGGGTTTTGAGCATGTATTCCACCAATATATGACCTTATGGTAGAGTAACAGTATAAGAATATGATTGTTTCTGTAATAATATTCTTATTAAATGCGATAGCAAATATAACAATGTAATGAATAAATTTTAGAAGTAAGACATTTAATGCATATCTATATTCGTCAAATTCTTTTTTATTAATAATTTTATTTTTGCTTAATTGGTTTAAGATATAATTCATATTATAATTTTAATTCCTTAATTTTTTCCCATGGAAAAATATTTCTTCCAAAATGTCCATAGCAGGAAGTTTGTGTATATATAGGTCTACGTAAATCTAGCTCATTAATAATGTTAGTAACACTAAAATCAAAATTTTTAGAAATAATTTCTTCTAATTGTTCTTCGGGTAAAATTGATGTTCCAAATGTATCAATATAAATTGAAATTGGATTTACACAGCCTATTGCATATGAGACACCAATCTCACATTTTTTAGCTAATCCATTTGCAACAATGTTTTTGGCAACATATCTACAATAATAAGCTGCACTCCTATCAACTTTGCTTGGATCTTTTGAAGATAAACAACCACCACCAACTCGAGAATATCCTCCGTAAGTATCACAAACAATTTTTCTTCCTGTTGTTCCTGAATCACCAAAACTTCCGCCAACAATAAAACTTCCACTAGGGTTAATCAGATATTTTGTATTTAGTGTAATCAATGACTTTGGTATTGTTGGAATAATTACTTCATTGATTATAATTTCTTTAATTGATTCAAGGTCGATATTAGGAGAATGTTGAGTTGATATAACGATTGAGTCGATACTGTTTACAACATTATCTTTATACTGAACCGTTACCTGTGTTTTTCCGTCTGGACCTAATTCGTCATATTTTTTTTGTATATCTCGAAGTTTTAATGCTAATTTATGAGCATAATAAATAGGGGCTGGCATTAATTCATCAGTTTCATCACAAGCAAATCCAAACATTATTCCTTGATCTCCAGCAGCTATTTCTTCATTATTCTTAGTAACGGCAGCATTTATCTCAGAAGATTGTTTATTTACTTTAATAAGTACTTCATAATTTTCTTTATAGCCAGCATCTTTTAAAACATTTTTTGCAATTGTTTCATAATCAATATTACATTTAGTGTTTGCTTCACCAAAAATAAGTATAAAATTATCTTTTATTGAAGCTTCGACAGCCATTTTGCTATTTTTGTCTTTAGATAAAGCATAATCTAAAATTGAGTCGGCTATTTTATCACAGATTTTATCTGGGTGACCTTCAACTACACTTTCTGATGTAAAAAAATAATTTTTCATTATTAGTCCTCCTTGTTTAATTATGTATAATATAAAATGTGAAAAATGTATTATCAATTATTAATGTTTAATATAAGAAATATAATGTTTAATATAATTTTAATAGATGGAAAATGTTTATTTCTTTGCTATCAGCCTAAAATTCCAAAAAGCTTA
>OLQY01000645.1_pt1 | contig 37719 bp, 43 predicted proteins | sample 1672851 | NCBI WGS metagenome assembly OLQY01 (sample SAMEA3136730, study PRJEB25190) | human gut metagenome | reverse complement strand
ATGAAGCAGGTACATGGCATTATCCAGGCGGTGGAGGTCACATGGGAATGGATTTTTCTACAGGCAATCGTATTAATATACCAGTAGTAGCACCAGCAAATGGAATCATTATTCATACTTATTCGGGGAGTAAGAATGGATATAGTGATTGCGGTGTCCCAATCGGTGGGGGCAATAATGTGTTGCTGCTGACAAGGGTAAATGGTGTAGTATATGCAATGCCATTCTGCCATTTGACTTCAGTAGCGGGTTTCAGTTAATCAAAAAGTAGAACAAGGACAGGTCATGGGGTATTCAGGTAATTCAGGCTGGAGTCTTGGAAATCATTGCCATGTGGAAATCATTCGAGTTGGAAATATGACAATGAGTGAAGCATTGAGCATATATAATACGACAGGTGATATGACATTTGGTACAGGCTGGGATGCGAATAATCCAAATGCATGCGGTTCTGCGCCATGTAGAGAACGTCCAGAAAACTACTGGCTATAAGTTATTTTTGATAAAGAAGGACTAAAAAAGACAATGTTTCATGACAGTATAATTTATACTGTGTGACCATTGTCTTTTCATTTTGTCTTTCTACAAGGCTTTTTCTATTTCATTAAAGCCATCTTCCTTTAGAATTCTTTTAAGTTTTTAAGGTTTGTGGATTCGTCTCCGTCATTCATTCCACGGATATGACGAGCACCATCACGTCCTGTAAAAGGAAGTGCATTTTCAATCATACCTTGTTCAACTGCTTCTAATGCTTGTTCATAGTCATAAACTTTACCGCTGTTATCTTTAAATTCACTTAAAGTACCATCGGTATTACGACGAGCAGCAACGAAACGCGTCTTTTTATTTGATTTTTGTTTTTTCATTTTTCTTACCTCCTGACATTATTGTGAACATGTGATAGACATTTATACAGATTCTGCGATTGTGAATTTTTGGAAAAAGGAAAAGCTGAAAATAGACGCATAGTGATTGAATTTTTTCCATTTTTGTTTATAATAAAGACTAGGGCGAAGAGTCAGTAACTATGAGGTTATTTATGACATAGTTATAAGAAAAGAAAAAAGATTTATCACAAATCGAAGATGATTTATTAGGAGGATAACATGAACGTATTTTTAAAAGCAATTAAACCAGAAAATGCACCAAAGGCTTTAGGACCTTACTCTCCAGCAGTTAAATTAGGAGACTTCGTTTATTTAAGCGGACAGGTTCCTTTGGATCCTGAAACAGGAGATGTAGTAGGAACTACAATTGAAGAACAGACTCATCAGGTAATGAAAAACATTAAAGCTGTTTTAGCAGATATGGGATTAGATTATAAACATATCGTAAAAACAACTATCTTTGTGAGTGATCTAAATGACTTCGATAAACTAAATGAAGTATACGGAAGCTATTTAGAAGAACCATATCCAGCAAGAAGCTGTGTACAGGTTGCTCGATTACCTAAAGATGTAAAAGTTGAAATTGAATGCATCGTTATTGATACATTAGTTTATGAACAGCAGTTAGCTGCACAAGAAGGTGGCTGCTCTAGCTGTGGTGGTGGCTGCGATGGAGGATGCTGCTAAGAAATAGGCAAAGGAAAGCTGAAAGGAAATGCCCTCTCAGCTTTTTTTATAGCAGATTTTAACATACAAAAGACATATTTTGATATAGAAAGAAATACTATATTGTGCTATATTAAAAGTAGATAGAGAGGGGTTTCAAATCATTTATTGAAAGGAGATGGAATATATGAAAAAAACAAAATTACCTCAAAACAATGAACCCTTGGTTAAGTAAGAAGAGCAAGATAAACTAATTAATAAATATCTTTCGAAGGAAGAAGTAGAGGATTTAATGAAGGAAGGATTTAATAAAGATCAGATAGCGTATGTGGCAAGGGAAAAGGAAAAAGGCGAGAGACAAGGGGAAATTCTTGAAACAATTTTGGATATTCTGCCATGGATTGTTCCATAGAATGAAATTTTAATAAAGCTGGTATCCGTTAGGTTATTTGCCCTATAATGAAATAATTAAAATAAAGCTTGCTTTAATATTTATATGTGTTATTATGTATGTATGCAAAGAAGTAATAATTTTCAAAAATATCATTGGTATTAGCGAAATAGTCACTGAATGTATAAAAGCTATTATCAATGTTTTTATTTATAAGTGACCTTCTTTACAAATATAAGAAGGAGGTACTACAATGATTAGTACAGGTAAAGTAAAATGGTTTAACGCAGATAAGGGATTTGGATTCATCACGGATGATGCAACAAACAAAGATGTGTTTGTCCATTTCACTGCAATTAAGTCTAGAGGGTTTAAAACTTTAGAAGAAGGACAGAGTGTAGGTTTCAATATCATCGAAGGTGATCGTGGCTTACAGGCTGATAACGTAACAGTTAACCAGTAGAAAAGCAAAGGAAACATCTAACCTCAATGGGCTAGGTGTTTTTGTTATTTTATACGTTTTTTACATTTTCTAAAATAAAACTGCAGATTTGTATACTTTTTACTTTCTATTTTATGCCTTATGGTAAAAATAATGAGAAAGGGGAGAGTTTATGATTCATTATATATGCAGATATGAATTGAAGAAATGTAAGATTGTACAGAATAATCATATTGTACAAATAATAGATGATACGGTTTTACATGTATTAGATACTATGTGTCTTGAAAATGGAAGTACATGGGAGGGAAGAAGAAAAGCGGCTGAATGGCATTTAAATATACATCGAAGAATACCTATCCTTGTATCAGAAAGCTATAAAGATATCTTTTTTCCTACTAAAGGATTTAAGCATTTAGAATGTATCTGGATCAATTATCGTGCTATTTATAAAGTAGAGAGAAGAAAAAAAGGGAGTCGAATAATCTTTCTTGATCATAGCAGTCTGGATATTTTAATTGATATACGCACGATACGATTAAGCATGAAACAGTGTATACAATATCTTCACTTATTAGGTTTAACAAATTAAAAATAAACGTCTATGTGCTATAATACTAGCAGCGGAGGTATTTATGGAAATTATTTTACTACTATTTTTATTATTATGCGTTGTTGTGATGATTATCTTTTTTATACTGATGCGCCCGATTCAGCATAAAACAAATGATGATAAGATTATGAGAGAATTAAATGTTCAAAGAGAAGATATGCAGCGTATGCAGCAGCAATGGACAAATCAGCTCATGGTTTTGCAGACCCAAATTTCTCAGCTTATGAAAACGGATTTACAGTCCCTTCATGAGAATGTAGAACAGAAGATGAATCATTTAGAATTAACAGTAAATGAAAACCTACATCATGGCTATCAGACTACTTCACAGGTGTTTGCGAAAATTTTACAGCAGATGGGCAAGTTAGATGAGGGTCAGCAAAATATGAAAGAAATATCATCTTCTATACTTTCATTACAGGCTATCTTAAATGATAAAAAGACAAGAGGTATCTTTGGTGAAATTGAATTATATAGCTTATTAGAAAATGTAATGGGAAATGATCATCATCGTTATCAAAAACAATATCGTCTCAGCAATGGTACGATAGCTGATGCTGTTTTATTTGGTGGAAATGCGATGAAACTAATTTGTATTGATTCCAAATTTCCTTTAGAGAATTATAATCGCATCACGAATGCGGAAAATACACAGGAAAAGAATAAGGCACAGGCACAATTTCAGCAGGATGTTAAAAAGCATATACGAGCTATTTCTGAAAAATATATCATACCACAGGAAACAGAAGAGTTTGCTTATATGTTTATACCTGCAGAGGCAGTATATGCTTATATTTATGGAACAATGGATGAATTAGTTAAATATTCGTTTGAACAAAAGGTTTATATGGTCTCTCCAACTACATTAATGGCCTACATCACCGCAATTCGCTCTATTTATATTGGTGTAAAAAGAAATGAACATATAGATCAGATTGTAAAAGAGTTAAAACTTTTACAGGTAGAATTTGAACGTTTTCATAAGCGTTATCAAACTGTTAGTAATGATTTTGAAAAGGTCTATGAAGATATGCGTCAGCTGCAAATTACAGCGAATAAAATGGTGCGCAGGTTTGAAGAAATACAGGAGGTTCAGTTAGATGAGTGAAACAGTGTTAGGGCTGTTTCATTTTTCTATTTCAATATCATAACGTATGATCCATTGATCAATCTGATATAGATATGCTAGTAACTGAGGACCACTCATTAATTGACCATACCATGGAAGTTTAAAACTGTCGCCTTTTGATGAGATAAGTTCTTTTAGCTTACAATCATCAAATAAGATGTGTAAAGGACTATCAGGGTCATCGTATCGCTCTTGTAGAAGCTGACTGATTAATTCTGCATATTGAGGATTATGCGTTTTAGGAAAAGGATTTTTCTTTCGATGGGCTATGCTTTCAGGTAATTCAGAGGCAAAAGCCTCTCTTAAGATTCCTTTTTCTTCCTGATTTAAAAATTTCATTTTCCATGGAATATTATATACATATTCTAAGAGTTTTACATTGGCGAATGGGGCGCGAATATTTACACCAGCAGCATTTCCCATATAGACTTGTCTAGCGACTAGAGTTTGCATAAACCAATGAATACATAGTATTGTATGTTTTCTTGCGTTTATATCTTCTTTTGTATCTTCAGGCAAAGACTCAATTTTGGAAATAGTGTTTTGATAAGATTGAGAGATATACTCTTCAAATGGTAAAGATTTATAGGAATCATGAAGCAGAGAAATACGTTCTTTTGTGGATTTTAGCCAAGGGAAAGATTCAATATCTCTTAAATGTTCCTGATAAAACCATGGATATCCGCCAAAAAATTCATCAGCACATTCACCGCTTAATATTACTTTATCTTGTTTGGCAACATTTTGACATAGCCATAATAAACTGGAATCAATATCTGCCATTCCTGGAACTTGACGAGCAATTAATGCATCATCTAATAATGTAATAAGTTCTTTTTGAGTGATTTGTAAAGAAGTATGCTGAGTATTGCTGTGAAGAAGCATTTCTGAAATGTACGTATGATCAAGAGAAACCTGATAAGAATTGCTTTTAAAATTTTCTTCATTGCCTTCATAATCTAATGAGTATGTTCTCCATAAAGACTGTTTTTTTGAGGCAATGCTGGTAATAATGCTTGAATCAAGTCCTCCGGATAAAAAACTAGCCTCGCAGTTTTTGGTTTGCTGGTGAATAGAATCAGTAACTAAATCATGTATGGTTTGTATCGTAGTTGATAAATCATCAGTATGGGGATGAGCCTTTAATTCATAGTATGTTTCTGTTTTTACTCCTTGATGGTCAATTCGAAGATAGGACCCCATGGGTAAAGATAAAATTTTTTTATATAGAGTCTTGTGTTCGCTACAGCCAGGACCAAAGGCAAATAGCTCTAGTATACCTTCTCTAGATAAAATCGGTTTCTGTTTTGCGATTTTTAATAGTTGGTCAATAGAATTACTGATACAGATACGATTTTCCTGTTTATGGTAATAGAGAGGACGAAGTCCTAATGGATCTTTTGCACAAAATAGGAAATCATCTGTATGAATAACAAAGAAATAAGCACCTTCTAAATACTGCATGGCTTTTTCTTTCCATATCAGATAGGCAAATAATATAATTTCTTCTATGCTTTCAGGATTTGAATATCCATAGCTCTTTAATTTTGTACACACCTCTTCTTCATTATATAATTCTCCTTCAGCATAAATAGAATATAATCTATTATCTTCCTTTATACTTTTAGCGTTAAAACTGTGTATATCTAAGGTATGGTCTTCATTAATGAAGGCAACGGTAGAAAATTGTTTAATAATAATCACTCCCTTCATAAAATTGTATGAAGGAAGATAAAAAAGTATTATAAAAAGTGTTGCATGAAAGAAAAAAGATAGTATAATAAGCATGTTTAGAAAAACCGAGGGGGTATAGTGATGAGCATGAAAATAACAGCAAAAGACTTTATTACGATTCTATGTGTTATTGTAGGTTCTCTTCTTTGCGCTATTAATATCAATACGTTTATCAATGCCGGAGGGTTATTTCCAGGTGGTTTTACAGGGTTAACAGTTTTTATTCAACGTTTTGCTCAACAATATTTTAATACTGAGATTCCTTATTCTTTAGTGAACTTTACGTTAAATGCTATACCTGCGTATATTGGTTATAAAACAGTAGGGAAAAAGTTTACGATGTATTCCTGTGTGATGATTGTATTAACAGGTGTATTTGTAGAAATCATACCTACGACAAATATTACAGAAGATATCTTATTGATAACTGTATTTGGAGGTATCTTACAAGGGGTTGCCTTAGGTATTGCGTTACGAGGAAATGCGAGCAGTGGTGGTACAGATTTTATTGCCATGTGGATATCTAAACATACAAATCAGCCTGCATGGAACTATATTCTGGCAATGAATGGTGTTATGCTTGTAGCGGCTGGATATTTGTTTGGATGGAATGCGGCCTTGTATTCTATTATCTTCCAGTTCTGTTCAACACAGGTTATTAACTTTGTCCATACTCGATATAAACGTATGACTTTATTTATTGTAACTAGTAATCCAGATATCGTTATTGAAGAAATTCAGAACTCTACGCATCATGGTGTTACAAGATTAGAAGGAATTGGTACGTATTATGGACGTCCAAGAACAATGTTGTACACAGTAATCGATTCACAAAATGTAAAGGGATTAGTCACAAGAATTCGTGAAATTGATCAGACAAGTTTTGTGAATGTCACTAAAACAGAAGCGGTTGAGGGGAAATTTTATCAGCAGCCAATTGAATAGCACCTTAGGGTGTTATTTTTAGTTTATATTATTATTCAATTTATTTTACCAAAAGAATACCTTACCTGTTGTTTGTTTTTACATTATAATAAGAGATAAAAGAAGGAGGATGGACATGAAAAATTATAACTGGGCAACATTAGGTTGTGGTGTAATTGCAAATCAATTAGCAGCCGCAATGCAGAAAGAAGGAAGAAAGCTTTATAGTGTCGCAAATAGAACCCATGCGAAAGCAGTTGAGTTTGCGGAAAAATATGGAATTGAAAAGGTTTATGATCATATAGATGATGTGTTTGAGGATGAGAATGTAGATATTATCTATATCTCTACTCCGCATAATACGCATATTTCTTACTTAAGAAAAGCATTAAGCAGCGGAAAGCATGTAATCTGTGAGAAATCTATTACGCTAAATATTGAAGAATTACAGGAAGCTTACGATTTGGCAAAAGAACATAATGTGGTATTGGCAGAAGCGATGACGATTTTCCATATGCCGCTTTATAAAAAGCTTCATGAATTGGCAGAAAGTGGAAGATTAGGAGATTTAAGAATGATCCAAATGAATTTTGGAAGCTATAAAGAGTATGATATGAATAATCGTTTCTTTAATCCATCACTGGCAGGAGGAGCATTATTAGATATTGGAGTATATGCACTTTCCTTTGTGAGATGGTTTATGTCTGAAAAACCTGATCATATTCTTTCTCAGGTAAAGCTTGCGCCAAGTGGTGTAGATGAACAGGCGGGTATTCTTTTGATGAATCCTGCAAATGAAATGGCTACAATTTCCCTTACTCTTCATGCGAAACAGCCAAAACGAGGTATGGCTGCATTTGATAAAGGATATATTGAAGTTTATGAATATCCTCGTGCAGATAAAGCAGTTGTAACTTTTACTGAAGATGGTCATCAGGAAATCATTGAAGCAGGTAAAACTGAAGATGCTTTGCGTTATGAAATCAGAGATATGGAAAGGGCAGTTGCTCAGGAAAGTAATGATATGCATTTTGATTATACTTATGATGTTATGTCTATGATGACAGAAATCAGAAAATCATGGAATTTATATTATCCTGAGGAACAATAATGACGATAATGGAAAAAAGAAGATGTAAATGGGCAGAAAATGTTGAAGAAATTTATGTGAAATATCATGATGAAGAATGGGGAAGACCAGTTTTTGATGATCATAAGCTATTTGAAATGTTAGTACTAGAATCATTTCAGGCTGGTTTATCATGGATTACTATTCTTAAAAAAAGAGAAGCTTTTAAACAGGCCTTTGATGATTTTCAGGTAGAAAAGGTAGCTGATTATCAAAATGATAAAATAGAATCTCTTATGGGAAATAAGAATATTGTTCGTAATCGAAGAAAGATACAGGCAACTATTCAGAATGCACAGATCATTATGAAAATCCAACAGGAATATGGTAGCTTTGCGAATTATATTTGGAGTTTTACAGATCATAAAGTACAGTATTTAAACCATGGAAGTCCTAAAACATCTTCAGAGTTATCAGATCGTATTAGTCATGACCTAAGGAAAAGAGGTATGCGGTTTGTGGGTACAATTATCATATATTCCTATTTACAGGCAGTTGGTATCGTACAGGATCATGAGGAAGCATGCTACTTACATAATAAAGAATTCATTTAAATTAAAAAAAGGAAGGATTAATTTTACGATAAAGTGAAATTAACTCTTCCTTTTCTTTTAAGCTTCTTTTTTATGAAGGTGTAATATCGTTATAGCTCGTTTTTCAATTAATGGATATGCGACAATCGCAATAACACAGCCGACACCACCTTGAATTACATTTCCAAAAATACCGGATAAAGCTAATAGCCAGCTTTGATTAACATAGGCATCGACAATGAAATATCCAGTTATCATAATGATACTACCCAAAATATAACCAAGATATCGATAGCTAGTTTTCCCCTTTGATACTAGATAACTAACTAGAACAGCTTCACATCCTTTAATCAGCATAGTAGGTATCATGTAAATGCCATATCCTCCTACAACATCAGCTAAAGCACTGCCTACACCGCCTACAAGGAAAGACAAAAATGGGGTTAATATAGATGCAAATAATAGAATAAATCCATCTCCCATATTTACGTACCCCTGAATACCGTTTGGTATTTTTAGTAAATAAGTCGCAAGGAAAACAAGTGCCATTCCTAAAGCACTAATCACAATATCCTGTACACGTAGTGTTTTCATACTATCCCTTCTTTCTTTATGGTTAGTATTGTATCAGTTTTCTGTTTATTAAAAAATACACAGAATTAATAAAAAAATAAGGCACAGTTTATAATATATGTTATACTTTATAAGGTGATAACATGAAAGTAAAAACAATACAGTTAGAGCGTAAGAAAGGAAAAGCTGTATATTTGCAGATATATGAGAAACTACGCAAGGATATATTGTCTGGTTATTTGGTAAAAGGGGATCAGCTTCCCAGTATTAGAAAATGTGAAGCTATGCTGAAGGTTTCTAAAACAAGTGTAGCACATGCCTATGAGAAATTAATGGAAGAAGGATATATACAGTCTTACCCGCAAAAGGGGTATTTTGTGGAAGTGGAGAAAGAAAGTGTACAGCTTCGTAATCAGATACTAGCACCTTCTCCAATTAAAAATGAAGCTATTCACTATGATTTTCGTTCTCAGACGATAGATGTGGATTCTTTTGATTTAACATTATGGAAGAAATATCTAAAACAGGTTTTAGATGGACATGAAGAGATCGCAACTTATGGAGATCCTAGAGGAGAAATATCATTAAGAACTGCTCTTCAAAAGTATGCTTATACGATACGTGGTGTACTTTGCAATGAAGATCAGATATTAGTTGGTTCTAGTTTTCAATCTCTCTTGTATGTGTTATGTCCTTTATTAGGTAAAAATCAGATTGTAGGGATGGAACAACAAGGTTTTTTACAGGCAGAAAGTGTTTTTACTGATTATGAGATGCCGATTCGGTTTCTAAAGCAGGATATGGATGGTATTAATATACAGGCATTATACGAAAGTGATGTAACTTTATTGTATTTAAACAGTGTATCAAGCGGTTTAAATCATCAGCCGATATCTAAAAGAAAACGTGAAGCATTGCTGGAGTGGGCAGAGAATAAAGGTGCTTGGATTATTGAAGATGATCATAACGGAGAATTACGTTATGTCTCTAAAATGACTCCAGCTATACAGGGGTATGATATCAAAGGTCATATCATTTACATCGGTTCATTCTCAAAAATATTATTACCATCCCTTCGAATTAGTTATATGGTACTTCCTAAACAGCTGAATGAGTTATATGAGAAGCGATTACGCAGTTATGCGCCAACATCAAGTAAAATTGAACAGCTGGCATTAGCCCGTTATATCGTAGATGGAAACTTAGAACGTCATGTTCGTCGCTTACGCAAGCATTATGAACAGAAAAGTAAACATATGCTTCAGATATTACGTAAAGAATTTTCTAATGCGAATATTATTTTAGAAGAGGCAGCATTGCAGTATGTCATTCAGCTTGATCAGTCTTTAGATATGGAAAATATTGCTTTACAGGCCAAAAAACAAGGAATTTTGCTGCAGGAAAATAATAAAGAGAATCTGGTTTTATCATTTGCGGCAATTAAAATGGAAGATATGAAAGAGGCAGTTCATCAGTTAAAGGAAATCATTCAAAAAAGTTAAAATTTTATTGCATAAATAAATGATATGTATTAAAATTAAACGGACAAACGAATAGGTAATTAATAAACCTCCATTTTTTCTATTTTCATGCATCTAAAATAGACAATGGAGGCTTTTTTTTGAGAAAAGAGGTAGATTATGCAGATTGAACAAAATAAAATGGGACATAAACCGATTCTGCCATTATTGTTATCTATGGCATTTCCGCCAATGTTATCCATGCTGATACAATCTTTATACAATATCGTCGACAGCATGTTTGTAGCACAGCTTGGAGAAGATGCTTTAACGGCAGTTTCCTTAGCGTTTCCAGTGCAAACATTAATTGTGGCTTGTGCAGTGGGAATTGGAGTTGGTGTAAATTCCTATATTTCTAGAAAGCTGGGAGAACAGAATATAGAGGATGCAAATCGTGCAGTATTACATGGGGCAATCTTATCGCTGGTTTGTTACCTGTTATTTGTGATTGCTGGAATCTTTGCGACACGTTCATTTTTTGAATTGTTTACTGATTCTGAAAAAATCATTCAAGATGCCTGTACTTATACAAATGTATGTATCTTTTTATGCTTTGGTAGCTTCTTTCACATACTAATTGAAAAAGTATTTCAATCGATGGGGAAAATGATTTTTCCAATGGCTATTCAGGCAATTGGCGCAATTACGAATATTATCTTAGATCCTATTATGATTTTTGGACTTTTTGGTTTTCCTGCTATGGGTGTAAAAGGGGCGGCTATTGCGACTGTTATTGGACAGATTTTTTCAATGCTTCTTTCTGTTTACATTTTTACAACGCGTTCATTTGAGGTAAAAATAGATGTAAAAAATTTCCATTTTTCATGGGATCTGATACGAAAGATTTTGTCTATTGGTATACCGAATACGTGTATGAATGCGTTAGGAAGTGTATTGGTAATTGGTTTAAATTCTATTCTGATTCAGTTTTCAAATACAGCAGTTTCTGTATTTGGTATTTATTATAAATTACAGACCTTCGTATTTATGCCAGTTAGCGGCTTAACACAAGGAGCTATGCCAATTATGGGATATAATTATGGAGCAGGCAGTCATAAGAGATTAATGGATACTTTGCGTTATTCGATTTATATTGCTTTATGTATTATGATTATTGGATGTTTATTGTTTTTACTTTTTCCAAAACAGCTTCTTAGTTTATTCCATGCGACTGATAGTATGCTGGCGATTGGTGTTCCTGCACTACGAATTATCTGTATCAGCTTTCTTCCGGCGACTATTGGATTTATACTGCCTACCTTATTTCAGGCTATGGGAAAAGGGCTGGAGTCTTTAATTGTATTTCTATTGAGACAATTTTGTATTACTCTTCCACTGTCTTGGATATTTGCTAGATGGTTTGGTTTAGATGGTATTTGGTTTTCTTTCATTATTGCGGAAAGTGTCGCAGCACTTGTTTCTGTATTCTTTTTTATCCGTCTTCGTAAAACTGATAAAATTTTACAAAATTGATAATAAAAGTTTCACCTTCGTAATGAAACCGTATTATAATATAGCTATGTGAGGTGCATACTATGATAACAGATGTTCGTTTAGTGATTTGTGATATTGATGGTACATTAGTTAAGAATAATCGTGAACTAACACTAAGAACCAAAAATGTAATTCAGCGATTACGCAAGCATGGAATACTTTTTGGAATTGCTTCTGGAAGACCTTTGGATGAGCTAGATAAAAAAGCAGGTTTATGGGGATTTGATGAACCTTTTGATGTTTTAATCGGAATGAATGGTTCTGAGTTATGGGATGAGGTTCACCAGCATAGATATGATTATTTCAAAATGAAAAAAGAATGGCTAAAAGAAGTTATTACCTTAATGGAGCCTTTTGAATCAAATTGTTTTATATATAAAGATGGTTATTTATTAAGTGAGAAAATGAATGAACAGATTATTCACTCTGCCAAATCAAGCGGAAAAGAAGTAATTGTGGCAGATGATATATCCCAGATGTATGAAACAGATAATGCGAAAATCATGTTTCGTGTAAAGGAAGAAGATATGGCAGGAATTGAAGCTTATGTGAATCAGCATCCTTCTCCATATTATAAGGGATTTAAAACACAGAGTACGCTTTTAGAGTTTGCGAATATTCATGTATCAAAAGCCTATGCATTGGAAGAATATTGTAAGATGAATTATTTTGGATTAGAAAATGTAGTTTCATTTGGAGATACCAGCAATGACAATGATATGTTGAAATGCAGCGGCTTAGGTGTATGTATGTGTAATGGAAGTAATGATACCTTAGCTATTGCGGATGATATCACAGAATTTAGTAATGAAGAAGATGGTTTTGCTAGATATATGGAAGAGCATTTTTTACTGCCTAAAGGCTGGTGATTGTATAGGAGGTCTATGTGAATTTTATTAAAAATATGATAGATGATTTAACGTTTAAAAAGATAGGAATTATTATTCTGGGAGCAGGAATCTGTTCTTTTGGAATTCATAATATTCACCAGCAGGTTGGAATAACCGAAGGTGGCGTAATTGGCTTTATGTTATTGATGGAACATTGGTTTCACATAGCACCATCATTACTGACAACGATTTTAGATATTACCTGTTATGCATTAGCTTTTCGCTATTTAGGCGGAAAGTTTATTGTAATATCTATACTTTCTACTCTTAGTGTTTCTATGTTCTATGAAATCTGGGAGTGTTTTCCTTTAATGTTTCCGGATTTATCTCCGCATCCTTTTCTTGCGGCGATATTGGGTGGAGCTTTTGTTGGAGTTGGAGTAGGGCTGATTGTCTCACAAGGAGGATCTAGTGGGGGTGATGATGCCTTAGCCTTGACAATTTCTCATTTGACACATTGGCGTTTATCAAGGGCTTATCTATTTACTGATTTGGTTGTGTTAGGTTTATCACTTTCCTATATACCAGTATCAAAAATTATTTTTTCTGTTATTACAGTTATGACTTCATCTTATATAATTGATCGTATTCACGCATTTTCAAATAAAAATAAATAATATTCAGGAAAAGAAGGGATATTTCCTTCTTTTTTTGCTTTTTATGAAAAAATAAAATATAAAAAATCATCCTTAAAGCGCTATCATTTATGATATAATAGAAGAAAGATAAAGAAAAAAAAGGTGATAAATATGTCAACGTACATAATGGCAATTGATCAGGGTACAACAAGTACAAGAGCAATTATTTTTGATAAACACAGCAATATTATTGGAATGGCACAAAAAGAATTAAAGAATGATTATCCTGAACCGGGCTGGGTTGAGCAGGATGCGAATGAAATCTGGGCTAGTACAGTAGGTGTTATGTTTGAAGTCATGGCAAAGACAGGAATTGCAGATTGTGAAATTGCCGGTATTGGAATTACGAATCAAAGAGAGACTACTGTTGTATGGGATAAAAAAAGCGGACAGCCAATTTATCCGGCGATTGTCTGGCAGTCTCGACAAAGTGATGCATATTGTCAGAATCTAAAGGAGCAGGGTGTGGAAGATATGGTTAGAGATAAAACCGGTTTGCTTCTTGACCCCTATTTTTCCGCAAGTAAGATTCGATGGATATTGGATCATGTTGAAGGAGCACAAGAGAAAGCGGATAAGCAGGAATTATTATTTGGGACAATGGATACATGGCTTTTATGGAAGCTGACACAAGGTAGAAAGCATATGACAGATGTATCGAATGCTTCCAGAACGATGCTTATGAATATAAGTACATTAGATTATGATGAAGAACTTCTTGCCCTATGGAATATTCCTCGATGTATGCTTCCAGAGATAAGAGACACGAGTGAAATTTATGGTGTGGTAACTGGTTTATTTGACCACCCGATTCCTATTGCTTCTTTAGTGGGGGATCAGCAGGCAGCTTTATTTGGACAAACATGCTTTGAGGCGGGAAATGTAAAGAATACATATGGAACAGGTTGTTTCTTATTGATGAATACTAAAAATCAGCGAATACAATCTAAAAATGGACTAATCAGTTGTGTAGGCTGGCGAATTAAAGATGAAGTTGATTATGTTTTAGAAGGCAGTGTATTTGTTGCGGGGGCTGCAATTCAATGGTTAAGAGATGGTCTTCGTATCCTTCAGACAAGTGCAGAAAGTGAGCAGCGCGCACTACAGGTGGAAAATAGTGATGGCGTATATGTTATTCCAAGCTTTACAGGTCTAGGTGCTCCTTATTGGAAACCATCAGTAAAAGGAGGAATGTTTGGATTAACAAGAGGAACAACACAAGAGCATATTATTCGTGCAACAATAGAATCGCTTGCTTATCAGACTAATGATGTGTTACAGGCAATGAAACAGGATAGCGGCTTGGAAATAACACAGATGCAGGTAGATGGTGGAGCAAGCAGAAATAATTACTTATTACAATTTCAAAGTGATATCACAGATACTTGTGTAATTCGATCAAAAATTAGTGAAACAACGGCATTAGGAGCTGCATATCTTGCAGGGCTGGCATTAGGCTACTGGAAATCAAAGGATGACATAAAAAAACAATTTTTGATTGAAGAACAATTTTATCCAAAAATGAGGAAGGAGGATAGAGAACGTAATTTAGAAGGATGGAAAAAAGCAATTCAGGCAATTCAGTATTTCTAGAAAATGGGAATTATCTTATCTGCTTGTGAAATGTTGAGCAAAAACTTGTGAAATAATAATCAAAATAGTTGACGATTATTAAGGTATCTGTTAGTATATTGATTACCTGTTAAAACAGGGCAAAGGAAAATTTTATAGTTGCTGATGAATCAGCATGGAGGAGAAATGAAAATGAAAAAAATTACAGCATTACTTGCGACTGCATTATTATTAGCAGCATGTGGAAGCAGCTCAGAACCAGAAAAAACTGGACACGGTGAAACAGCAAAAGACAACAACGGTGACTATGCAACTGCTGATATCAAAGTAAAAGGTGATGATGTTGTAGAAATCACATTAGATGAAACTAAAGAAGGTAAATCTAAAAAAGAATTAAAAGAAGAATACAATATGAAAGCAGCAAGCTCAATCCAGAAAGAATGGTACGAACAGGTTGAATTCCTTGAAAACTATATTGAAGAAAATGGATTAGACGCTGTTAAATTAGATGATGCTGGATATCCAGCTGGTGATGATGTAAAAGCAGGATGTACAATCAACTTAACAAACTTGATGAATGCTGCTAACGCTGCAAAAGAAGCAGCTAAATAAGCTTATTAACTCTAAAACGATGTGTTCATGTTCACATCGTTTTTTTGTATACTTTCTTTAAATTTAGCCATATTAAGATATAAAGAAAGGAAGTCTGACATGCGAAAACTGATAATGTTTATGATAAGTGCTTTATTACTATTTGGCTGTAGCGGAAATTCTGTAGAAAAAGAAGGAACAGGAAGCTATACCAATGAAAATGATGAAGTTGCAACTGCAAAAGTAAAATTAAAAAATGATAATCTAGTAGAGGTATCCATTGATGAAACAGCAAAAGGAAAAGACAAGACGAAGAAGGAATTAGGGGAAGATTATGGAATGAAACAGGCAAGTGCGATTCATAAGGAATGGAGCGAACAAATTGCTTATTTGGAAAAATATATTGCTAAAAATGGAATTGATGCCATTAAAGTTGGCAGTGATGGAAAAGCAGAGAATGCAGATGTAAGAACAGGATGTACGATTCGAGTAGATAATTATATTAAGGCTATTGAATTGGCTCAGCAAAATGCTAAATAGGGAAACTGTGTCAGATGATACAGTTTTTTCTTTCGTAAAATGTTTGCAATCCTTTCAGAGTTAGGTATAATATACACATAATGGAGGAATTATGAATAAAGCAGATAAAATATTTATAGGTTTAGTAATGATTTGTGCTATTTTGTTCTATATCCCTCTTGTATGGGCTGGATATGTGAATGCAGGTAAAGAAAAAGAAGTTGTTGTCAGTTTTAAAGATCAGGAAATTCTTCGTGAGGATTTAAAGAATGATGATGTTTATACTGTACAAGGAACATTAGGTGAAGTTCAGATTGAAGTTAAAGATGAAAAAGTTCGAGTAGAAAAGGAGAATAGTCCATATCATTTATGTTCGATTCAAGGCTGGGTAGAAGATGCAAATCGTCCAATTGTCTGTCTGCCAAACAATATTATTGTCCAAATCGAAACAAACGATGAAGCTAGTGATGATGTGGATACGGTGATTCAATGATGAGCAAGACTAAAAAAATGACAACGATCACCATGCTGATTGCCATTAGTATTCTTTTTCATATGGTAGAGTCCATGATACCTGTACCTGTACCTGTGCCTGTACCTGGCTTTAAACTTGGATTGGCTAACATCGTGGGGTTAGTTGCCTTGTATATCTTTGATGCGAAAGTCATGCTATCAGTTAACTTGATGCGTGTATTACTGGCATCTTTATTAAGAGGAATCTTATTTGGTACTGGATTCTGGTTATCTTTTGTAGGAGTAATTTTATCAAGTATAGCCTGTATTATTGCTAAAAAATCGCCGATGAGTATTTATGGTGTAAGTGTAGCAGGAAGTGTCTTCCATTCTATAGGACAGGTCATTGTTGTGACTATTATATATCAGCAGTTTTTTATGCAGGCAGTTTTACCAATCTTAATTCTTTTAGGTATTCCTACAGGATTATTCATTGCACATATCGCCAAGGCAGTAATTAAACGATTTTAACCTTTATAAGAAATTCATGAAGGAGGAGTAAACTTGGAGACATTTGTATATAAACCAAAAGGAGTATGTTCAAGAGAAATGCGTTTTGAGATGGATAAGGATGTAGTTCGCAGTGTAACGATTGTTGGAGGATGTCCTGGAAATCTATTAGGTATCTCAAGAATTATCAAAGATAAAACGATTGATGAGGTAGTTGATGCATTTAAGGGTGTTCGCTGCGGTGTAAAATCAACTTCTTGTCCAGATCAGATTGCATCAGCTTTACTAGAATATGCAGAAACGATAAAATAGGCATATTGCCTTTTTTTTTAAAGGAGAAATATATGAAAAAAGTTGCTAGATTTGAAAAAGTAAGCTATTCACAATTTAAACAAGACTGGTTTGATACTTTTCCTAATACTTCACTTACTGATATACAAGAGATTTATGAAAAGATAAAATTGCCCAAACGAGCAACTACTGGCTCTGCTGGCTACGATTTCTTTACCCCAATAGCTATTCGTTTATCTCCTAAAGAAACGATTAAAATTCCTACGGGAATTCGAGTATATATACAGGAAGGCTGGGTATTACAGTTATTTCCTCGTTCATCCTTAGGATTTAAATATCGTTTACAGATGAATAATACAGTTGGTATTATAGATAGTGATTATTATTCTAGTGATAATGAAGGACATATCTTCATTAAAATGACCAATGATACAGTAGAAAATAAAACAGTAGATATACCAGTGTTACAAGGAATAGCTCAAGGTATATTTTTGCCTTTTGGTATCTGTGAAGATGATGATACTACAGAAATAAGAAATGGCGGATTTGGCAGTACAAATCAAAATTAACGGCAATGCCGTTTTTTTACTATTATATAACATTTAGTACTTGACAATGCAAGGTACTGTATATACTATAATAGTAGGAGTGATAATATGAACACACAGTTTAAGAAAGGGGTATTAGAATTAATTGTCTTATTGTCGGTATACAAAAGAGATATGTATGGATATGAATTAGTATCAGAAGTTGGGAAAATCATCGATGTCAATGAAGGGACAATCTATCCATTATTAAAACGATTGACAAATGAACATTATTTTGAAACCTATCTGAGTGAGTCAAAAGAAGGTCCACCTAGAAAGTATTATCGTATAAGCGAAAATGGGAAGATAAAAACAAGAGAGCTTCTAAAGGAATGGAATGAATTCCATGAGAATGTATCTCGCTTTATAAAGGAGGCTGACATATATGAGTAAAGAGGAATTCTTGCGTGTATTAGAAAGAAAACTAGATGTAATCAATGAGAAGGAACGTAAAGATATTATCGATGAGTACCGAACACATATTGAAATGAAGATGCAGGAAGGTAAAACTGAAGAAGAAGTTATTCAGGATTTTGGTGATATTGATGAGCTGGTAGAAGAAATCTTAGATGCCTATAAAATCAATACACAGCGTGTGAATCAATCTTTTGATGCTAAACTGAATAAAGTTTTAGATTCCTTATTTGAAAGTTTTCAAAGATTCTTAGGATCTTTAACTTCTTTAGATGTAGATGATGTTGTAAGACTGGTATTTGAAATCTTAGTAATTCTAATCCTATTATCACTTTTACATATACCATTCCGTATAATTTCATCAATAGGAAGCAGTCTGCTTCATTCTGTTGGAGGATATGGTATCGGTTCTTTGTTAGCTATGGTATGGCGTTTTATCATTGGTTTAGCCTTTGTGGTCATTTTTGTTGTTGTGCTTATTAATTTATGTTCTAAAAGATTATCTCGATATCGTAAAGTACATAAAAATAATGAACAAGGAACTGTATTTGAGGATTTTAAAGAAAGCTTTGATTTTGAAAAAGCAAAAGAAACCGTACATTCCTTTTCCAATAAAGAAGATACAGCTCAAACAAATGATGAAGAAGAGATCAAATGGGAAGAAGAACCTAAGAAAAAGGAACAGTCACAAGGAAATAAAATTATCACATTAATTAGTCATTTATTGTTTTTCATCCTTATGATTCCATGTGTAATGGTCATTGTAGGTCTTTGTTGTGTGCTAGGCGTAATGATTGTATTCAGTTTTGAAGGAGTTACATTAATCGGTGCATATTTTATGACGATTGGCGGATTGATTGTTATTTCAGGGTGCTTATCATTATTGCATCGCGTATTGTGGAGAAGGGGGTAAAGGAAAATGAAAAAGTTTTTGATTTCTTTGATCCTTGGTGTTACGATGATGGCAATTGGCGGTACGATGCTTTTGTTTGAGGTGAAAGGATTTAAGGTTATTGATGATTTATCTGTACTTTCCGATACTCAGCAGAAAACATATTCTGTAAAGAATATAGATACTATTATATTCAAAGATTATCCTGATTACACATGGGATTTTGATGAGTCCTTAGATGATGAAATAAAAATATATTATACATCCACTGTAGAAGTTGATCTTGATGGAAAGAATATTTATATCCAAAGAGAAAATCAGCATGCACTTGAACAGATAGATATATTTCTAGATGGTTTAAAGGATAAAAGAGTATATACGAACGAAGCAATAAATCAGGTTAAAATAGTTTCATCATCAAAAACATATGACAATATAAAAATCATATATGAATAAGCTATGTAGTAAATACTGCATAGTTTTTTTAATCCTGTTGACAATATCGTTAAACGATAATACAATAAAGATGGAGGTAATATCGTTAAACGATATTAAGATAACTATGCCAAAAAAACAATTAGAAACATTAACAGAACCGATGTATTATACATTGATTGCTTTATTAGAACCACGATGTGGGATGGAGATAACAGAATTTGTGCTAACACTGACGAAAGGAAGAGTACATTTAGTTCCTGGAACACTTTACACGATGCTATCAAAGTTTGAACAAGAAAATCTTATCAGAGAAGTAGCTGTAAATGGGAGAAAACGTTATTATTACATAACAGAAAAAGGAAGGGAGATGCTGGAAGAAGAATATGCTAGGATACAGCTCATGTTAGAAGAGGGGCGAGCTTATATTTTGAAGAATAAGGAGTGAAGGCAATGAAAAAGAGAAGAATCAAACGATGGATAAATGTTGAACCATATCAGTATCTCGCGTTACAGAAGTATTTAAATCAAATGGAAAAAAAAGGATGGAAGCTTGTTTCTGTTTTTGGAAGTTCTTCCTGTAGGCTTACCTTCGAGAAAAATGAAGATACTGATACCGAATATTATATTGTAGATTACACAAAGGATTATTCAGCACTTACCCCAGAAACTGAAACGGAAAAAGCTAAAAGATATCGCGGATTTATAGAAGAGTTTGGATATGAATATGTTGGTTCTAATGGAGCATTGCAGATTTATCGTACAAATTCTGATCAAGTGGTATTACGTGAAAATAACGAAGAGGATATGAAAATTCTACAGAAAAGTGTATGGAAAAGTTTCGGGTTTAATTTGTTATTGATTTTTAGCTTTATGTTTAATTTCATTATTTTATATCGAAATGGGAAAAATTCTTTATATACAAGTAATGTGTCAATCTTTGGACAAGTATTTATTGGATTGTTCTGCCTAACATTAATCTTTTCTGAAATCATTCCATTTTTATATTGGTATTGTAGAAGAAAACCACTACAATCATCAAGTTGGATGTTGATATCATCATATTTCCGCTCATTTATTCTATTGATCACCATTATCATATTATTGGGTTTTATGACTTCATTCTATTTAGTGTTGTATATAGGAATCAGTGTGATTTTCGTAGTTTGTCTATACTCTCTTATGCGATATATTCATCGAGCAAATGGAAAATATCTTGTTTACATTAGTATGATTGTTTTGATTTTACTCTTCTTAAACATTACTACAAGGTTATCATTTCTTTCTATCCCAGAACCTAATGCGGATATGAGCGATAAGACAGAAGAGATAAATAAAATCTTCAATGAAGCAAATGATACGAAATTAGAACTAACAACGTATGAGCGAAATTCTATTTTAAGCAATAATTTATCAATCAGTATCACTTATCCTGATGATAATTATGTCTATATTGACCGATATAAGATACAGGATGGTATCTTAAAAGACTGGATAAAGAATCAATATGAAAAAGAGGAGTATAAACAAATCATGTGTCCTGGAATCAAAGAGGGAACAAAGCAGAATGGAAAATGGATATATGAAGGTGATGAATCTATATTGATTGTGGATGAATATACATATATTGCAGTAGATAAGAACTTTATATTGGATGATGCTGGATGGAAGAAAATTAATCAGCTAATAGAATTATGATTACACAATAAATCCTATATCTTAGAAGGAAGTGAGAATGATGAAAAAAAGAAGGACATATCGCTGGCTGTTTGTATATCCATTTCAATATCTAGGATTTCAAATGTATTTAAACCATATGGCTAAAAAAGGCTGGAAATTAGTATCTATATTTGGAAATAATTCTTGTTGGTTGACTTTTGAAAAAACAGAAGATAGAAATTATTATATTGTGGATTATACAAAAGACTTTTCTATGATTGCGCCAGAAACGGAAACAGAAAAAGCGAAAAGATATCGCAGTTTTATAGAAGAATATGGATATGAATATGTTGGCTCTAATGGGGCGTTGCAGATTTATCGAACAGATCATGAAAATGTAACGTTGCGTGAGAATAATAAAGAAGACCAAAAAATTCTATTAAAAAGTTCAATAAAGAGTTTAATGCTTCACTTAGCTTTGTTTATACTTAGTGTAATGAATGTTTTTAGGGCTTATACTATAATGAAAAGTGAGTTATATTGTGATAATTTTACAATGATGGTTTTAGTGCTATTCCTGATTCTTGGAGCAATGTTATCAATTGAATATGTAAGTTTTCTATACTGGTTTTGCAGAAGAAAACCAATCGCATCAAAAGGAATAATCGTATGTACTTCTATATTTTTTACAGTATTCCTTGGGGTAATTATATTTTTGTTAAGTTTTATGATATCTCTTTATTTTTTTATTATATTAAGCATCATATTCATCTTAGCTTTTGGTATCTATTATATTAGTAGGAAAAATTGTTTTATGTGTAAAAAAGGAAAATATATCTTTTGGATATCCATAGTAGCTATTATCGGAGTGTTATATTTTGCTGGGTCACAGATTATGGTACCCACTTTAAATAATGTAGAAAATGATATGGTGGATTTAGATAAAGACTTATCAAAAGTATTTGAAGAAGATCAAGAGAAGATTGAAGTTTATGAAGTAAGGTCATTTTTATGTCAAAACATATCAATTAATATTTCTTATCCTGATGATAATTATGTCTATATTGAACGATATAAGATACAAGATGGAATACTTTCTGATTGGGTTAAGGATCAATATGAAAAGGAAGAGTATAAACAAATCATGTGTCCTGGAATCAAAGAAGGAACAAAGCAGAATGGAAAATGGATATATGAAGGTGATGAATCTATATTAATTGTGGATGGATATACGTATGTAACGGTAGATAAGAATTTTGGATTAGATGAAGAAGGATGGGAGAAGATCAATCAGTTAATAGAGTTATGAAAATATTTTCATAAATTATGATAAAAATATTGAAAATAATGTTGAAAGTATGAAAATAGTGTGTTATACTTTTAACAGATTTATTTGAATCTAATGCTTTTTATGAAGAATCTTTGTATGAACGTGTCAAGTTCATCCTCCTTATATTATAAACTTTCCTAATACTTATGATTCTAGTAAAAAGTGAGTATAAAAAATCGCTAATGGCGATTTTTTTGTATTGATATAAATGTAAATGTTTGCATGTTCTGTATTTGAAAATACACCATGGTTTTGTTATAATGGTCTGTGTTGTGTTTACATGAACATAATAAATTGTAAGGATAGGTGAAAAACCAATGAAACTAAAACATGTAGTATTACTAGTAGCTGTACTTTTATTAGATCAGCTTACTAAGTGGGGCATTCAGTCCACGATAGATTTAAATGAAAGTATTGAAATTATTCCAGGTTTTTTTAGTCTTACTTATGTACATAATACAGGTGCTGCCTGGAGTATGCTAGAAGGAAAAATGATATTTTTCTATATCATAACGATTATTTTCCTTATTGGAATGGTATATTTTTATCGTACATTAGATAAGCAGGATTGGCTTTCACGAATAGGTGTAGTGCTGATGATAGCAGGTGCTTTAGGTAACTTTGTAGATCGTCTGTTTTTGCAGTATGTTCGTGATTTTCTTGATTTTATTATTTTAGGGTATGATTTCCCTGTGTTTAATGTAGCGGATATTTCATTATGTGTTGGTGTTGGATGTATTGTGTTGTCCATGTTGCTGGAATATTATGGAGGATTTAAGAAATGCGCGAAATAAGTTGTATCGTTGATGAACAGGATGCAGGTGTCCGTATTGATAAATATCTGAGTGAACAGGAAGAAGATCTTTCTAGAAGTCGTATTCAGACATTGATTCAGGATAATTGTGTGCTTGTGAATGGGAAAATATGTAAAGCAAATTATAAAGTAAAAGCTAATGATCAGATAACAGCATCTTTTGATGATGAAATAGAATTGGAGGCCAAACCAGAAAAAATGGATTTGGATATTCGATATGAAGATGAAGATGTAATTGTGATTAATAAGCCAAAGAATATGGTAGTGCACCCAGCTGCAGGAAATCAGACGGGAACATTAGTTAATGGGTTATTGTATCATTGTAAGGACTTATCCGGTATTAATGGTGTGTTACGCCCAGGTATCGTACATCGTATTGATAAAGATACGACCGGACTTTTGATTGTGGCTAAAAATGATATGGCTCATGCTTCTTTATCTACACAGCTACAAAGCAAAACTGTTAATCGTCTATACTATGCTTTGGTTCATGGTGTGATTACACATGATTTTGGAACTATTGATGCGCCAATTGGACGTGATGTGAATGATCGTCAGAAAATGGCGGTTACCGCAACAAATTCAAAAGATGCGAGAACACATTTTAAAGTAATTGAACGTTTTCAGAATTATACATTGGTTGAATGTCGTCTGGAAACAGGTAGAACACATCAGATTCGTGTACATATGCAATATATTGGTCACCCGGTTGTAGGTGATGAAAAGTATGGATATCGCAAGACAATGAAAACAAATGGTCAGCTGCTTCATGCTCATCAATTGACTTTTGAACACCCTAGAACTCACGAGAAAGTGACAGTTGAAGCGGAATTACCAAAGCAGTTTGCGGATATTCTTGAAGAATTAAGAGAAGAATCGAGGTAATAAGATGCAAATTCATGAATATGATTTGTATGCTTATCAGCTGCTTCATTTCCTGGTTGTGACACAGCATTATCATTTAGTACGTGTCCAGCATCAGAAAAATGATTTGTGGCTAGTGAATGAAAAACATGCTTTATATCCTGTTATTCGTATTTCAATAGATAAAGGAAAAATGTCAGAAGAGGATATCAATTATGTCCGTAATATTCATCGAATCTTATTAACGATGATCCATCGGGAAGGGAAAATGCTGGTGTTAAATACCAATAAAGAAGCAGTACCAACGGAAAATCCTTATCTGTTACAGGTTGTGGTGAACGAACACTCCATCAGTGATTCACAGATTTGTTCATGTTTTCAAGGAATAGAACATGTCTTACATCCTGTCAATCAGCCTCAGGAAGAAATTGCGAAATTAATGAGGCAGATTGAGGAAGCTGAACGAAAACAGCAAAAGGCTTTTATTCGTTTATTAAAGAAGAAAAGTCTTCCTAAGGCAACGATAGCTATTGGTGTTGTTTGTTTCTTATGGATGCTTGTTACTTCTGCGCTTACTTTTTTATTAGAAAGTGAGATAAGTGCCTGGATTGCTAGTGGTGCATATTATAAAATGAATGTAGTTGCAGCTCACGAATACTGGAGACTGTTTACAGCTGGTTTTGTACATATGAATATTTTCCACTTCATAATGGATATGTATGTTCTTTATTTAGCTGGGAAATTATGCGAAAATAGACTTGGAAGAAAAAACTTTGTGTTTATTTTCTTATTGAGTATTATATTGGGAAATCTAGCAACATTGATTGCTCAGCCAAATGGTGTTAGTATGGGAATTGGTACCGGTATATTTGGTGTTGTCACAACCTTTGCGACCATTATGATGTTAACGGGTTCTTACCGTCATCCAATATTACGTATTCCTCTTTATCAGGCATTAGGTGTTTTAATATTAGGAATGTTATTGCCGGAAATTAATCTTGTGAATGCACTTATGGGAATGCTTGTTGGAATTTTAGCAGGTATGTGGATTCATGGTTCAAAAAGTAAAAATGCTCTGTATAAACATACGAAGATTGCTTCTATATTATTAGGGTGTGTACTGGTATTTTTAGGATTTCGGGTAAATAGAGTAGAACCGTTGGATAAGCAGACAGATCAGCAGATTATCAAAATTTATGAAAATACCCCATTACAGGCATATGGGGATTATTTAGAAAAGTGTTTTATGAAACAATATGAGGAATAGGAGGGTATTATGAAAAGAGAAGATGTATTGACATGGGATGAATACTTTATGGGGTTAGCTCATTTGAGCGCAAAACGAAGTAAGGATCCATCAACTCAGGTGGGAGCTGTAATTGTAAGTAATGACCATCGTGTTGTAAGTATTGGATACAATGGTTTTCCAAATGGTTGCAGTGATGATGATTTCCCATGGGATCGTGAGGGTGAATTTGGTGAAACAAAATATCCATATGTTGTACATGCAGAGCTGAATGCTATTTTAAACAGTAAACATGATTTAAAAGGCTGCAGTATTTATGTTTCACTATTTCCATGTAATGAATGTGCCAAGGCTATCATTCAAAGCGGGATCAGTCGTATAGTTTATGAATCTGATAAATATGCACATACAGAAGGAACAATCGCGAGTAAACGTATGTTACATGCTGCTGGAGTAGAGCTTGTACAGCTTCCATATGCGATTGATTTGCAGGTATCTCGTAAAGCAAACAATAATATATAAATGTAAATCTAAAGAAAAAAATCCAGTTTTATCTGGATTCTTTTGTTAGTATAGAGCTTTTTTAGTGTTTGCGAAATGAAGCTTCGCAACATTTCTGAGTGCATCTTTTCCATGAAGGGAAACAAACTGACGTATAGTTTCATCTACTTTTGAACCTGCTCCCTTTACAAATGGAAAATCATAGGCTTTGCACATGGCATCAAATGATTGAAGAAATGCATAACGAGCAATGACAGATGCTGCTGCTACACTGAGGTATTTATTTTCAGCCTTTGTTTCAAAGTGCAGATTAGGTATGACTGCTTGCTCATTTTGCAGATAACGATAATAAGAGCTTTTTTGTACGAATTGATCGACGATACAAAATGCAGGAAGCTCACCAAGTTTATTTTTTAAATGGACATAAGCCTGATTGTGCATTCGAGCTTTGATTGCGACCATGTTGTTTGTTGAATGTATTCGATTATAGGTGGCATTATCAAGAATTAATAAACTGTGGGGAAGTCGTTTGATTAGTTCCGGCGCAATTTTACGTATCGTTTCATCCTGAATAGCTTTTGAATCCTGAATACCTAAAGAGCGAAGAAAATCGATGTCATCACTGCCTACATAGGCAGCACAAACTGTTACAGGTCCAAAATAATCACCGGTACCTACTTCATCACTTCCAGCCTGAGGATAGATACCTGTTTTATTAGCTGTTACAGCAGGTTTTTTACTTTGGGGGAATAATAATGCGGCAAGATCTTCGGCTCCATTTCCTTGCAGGACAATTTTACCAGACTCATAAGCAGTGATTACACAATCTGATGTTTTAACCTGGTATAAGGCATATGGCGGTGTTTTTCGCTGTTCTGCGTGTGTTAGTTTTTTTCTGATTGCCAGTAAAGTTGTACGGTCTGATTGAAAAGTACAGGTACCCATATTTGTTCCTCCTCTTTGTCACATAACTAATTTATTTTAACATAAAATAACATAACAGGATATAGGAATGTGCTGAGAATTATGTTTTAGCGTTCATTTTTTTTCCGGTTCATGATAAAATAAAAAAACAATGAAAGGTGGTGTTCGTTTTGTCAGTGGTTTGGATAGTAAATCTTGTGATGATCGTAATGCTGGTTAGTTTTATTTTAAGTGGATATCATACTGGTTTTGTCTCAAAACTGTTAAATATATTTGGCTTTTTTGTTTGCGGCTTTCTAGCTTGGCATGCTTCAGGCTATATTGCTAAGTGGATTTCCTTATACCCTGAGAATTATTTGCCTTTACAGGGTACACCATTGGAGGGTATTTTATATAATCAATTAAATCATCTTTTCTTGTTTGTGATAATCTTTGTATTATTGCTTATTCTGGTTTTATTTCTAAAACCTTTTGGAAAGTTGTTGAATCATGTTCCGGTTGTTTCATTTGTAAATCGGATATTTGGAGCTTTTTTAGGTGGTATACAGGCTATTTTAATATTTGTTTTAATCTCATTGATTTTTCAGTTTCCATTTTGGGAAGAAGGAAATCAGATTGCCCAGTCATCTTTTCTGAAGTATACAGAACCTTTTCTAGAAACAATCAGCTGGTATACAGAAGAAAGTCTTATGGAACTTGGCACAATGACACAAGAAAAAGGAACTGCCTTAACAGATTCCCAGCTGAAGGATTTACAGGAATGGCTAATACGCCAAAATATACAGCAGAAAGATATTGATAGTATTATATCGGAATTGCGGTGAAACTGAGAGGATAAAATGAAGGAAGATATTGTGAAGATTTGTTTATAAATAACAACTAAATCAAGGTTATATACAGAAAACCTATGTCACATTCAATGACATATCTAGCAGAATTAAAGATAAAGTTTTCTAGGATTTTCTATTATTCCTATGGATATTTAGATTATACCTATTCAGTAATGAGTTCATCAGACAGCATAAAAATGCCTAGATATGCTATTTTAGAGGTAGTTTTAGAAGAATATATTAATTTTGTTCAGAAGGAAAAGATGATAGAAAGTATTATAAAGCCAAGTAAGGATTTAGCTATAGATATGCAAAAGTATTTAGAAACATTTGATGAAATCAGCTAGATAGAAAAGAGGTAGTTTATGAGAGATCATTATGAATCATTAGAGTTAGATAAGGTAAAAGAGCAGGTTGCAAAACATGCATCCTTTTCCCTGGGAAAACAGCGAATTCGACAAAGTATGCCATGTTTTGATTCGTTATGGGTAACGCGTGAATTAAATAGAGTTAAAGAGGCTTTTGATTTAGCTGTACGCTATGGGAATATGCCTTTTGGAGGTATTCATGATATTAATGAAAGTGTAGAGGCATCACTAAAAGATATGACTTTAACACCTCAGGAGCTGCGTGATATTACGAATGCAATTCGAGGGGTGGAACATATTCAGAATTATATGAAAGCAAGTGAAATCAAAACGGTTCATATTAAGGATCTGACAGATTCTTTTTCTGAACATGTACGTTTAGCTTCTGAAATAGAACGTTGTATATCTATGGATTGTGAAGTATTGGATCATGCTAGTGCAGAATTAAAGTCTATCCGAAAATCTATTCTTGCTTGCAATGGAGAAATCAGCACGGAAGTACAGCGTTTTATTTCACGTAATGCCAGTAAATTAATGGATACGATTACAACAGTGCGAAATGATCGTATTTGTGTACTTGTGAAGATTGCGGAAAAGAATAGTATTGATGGGTTTATACATGGAGAAAGTGCATCAGGGCAGACAGCTTATGTAGAACCGCGAAGTTTATTGATTTTAAATAACCATCTACAAACCTTAAAGAGCAGAGAACAGGAAGAAATTGCGAAAATCTTATTTGAATTGAGTCAAAGTGTTAAGGCAAATGGCTATGAGCTTTTGGCGAATATGGAAACATTAGGTATATTAGATAGTATCTTTGCCAGGGCATTATGGGCAAAAGAAACAGATGGCTGTGTGGCACAGCTAGCAACAGAAAAAGATCATTTGTATCTGAAACAGGCACGACATCCTTTGATTGATCCAAAAAAGGTAGTCGCAAATACATATGAAATCAAGGAACCACATCATAGTTTATTGATTACAGGAAGTAATACTGGCGGTAAAACTGTGACTTTAAAAACAATTGGTCTATTTGTCGCAATGACAATGTGCGGAATGGCGGTAAGTGCTGAAGAAGCTATTATTCCAATGTATGATGCGATTTATGTGGATATTGGAGATGAACAATCAATACAGGAATCACTGTCTACATTTTCTTCTCATATTTCTAAAATGGCAGAAATATGTCGTCAGGCAGATCAGCGTTCTTTAGTCTTATTAGATGAGTTAGGCAGTGGTACGGATCCCAAAGAGGGAGAACCCCTTGCGGTCGCGATATTAGATTATTTACGTAAAATGGGCGCGATGGTGGTCGCAACAACGCATTACTCTGCCTTGAAAAGCTATGGGGCAGATAATGAAGATATTCTATTGTCTAGTGTTGAATTTGATATGGAACAGATGAAGCCAACATATCGTTATATAGAAGGAATCAGTGGACAATCAAATGCTTTTGAAATTGCGCGTCGTTATGGCTTAAAAGAAAGTATAATTGCCCATGCCAAAGAACGTAAGGAAGCGTCTCGCAGCGATTCTGAAATTACAATGGAAAAGCTTGAACAGAGCTTAATGGAAGTCTATGAACAGAAACAACAGTTAGAATTGCGTTTACAGGATGTTAAACAGTTGCAGGAAACATTAGAAAAAGAAAAACAAAAACTAGAAAAAGATCGTGAACGTATATTAGAGAAAGTAAAAGAAGAAGCAAAAATACAGCTTGAAACTGCACAGGAAGAAGCGCAGAGTATTATTGATGAGCTAAAACAAATGAGAAGTGATGCGAAACCTCATGAAATCACAGCCTTACAGACAAAAATGAATAGGTTGTCAGAAACAGAAGATTTAGCTGTAGAAGAGGAACAACAACAGACATTTGCATTACATGACTATGTGAAAATCCGTAAATTGAATTATTATGGTGAAATTATTTCTATAAATAAGGATAAGGTTTGTGTTCTAACCAATGGTATGAAAATGAATACAACAACTAAGGATATTGAGCATGCACAGAAACAAGTGCAGAAAACAAAGAAAAAGAGTTATGGAAAAAGCAGTATTCGTTCCTTTTCAATGGAATGTAATGTCATTGGTTATCGTGTTGCGGAGGCAATTGCAATTATTGATAAGTACTTAGATAATGCAGTATTGGCAAAAGCAAATAATGTGCGTATTATTCATGGTATGGGTACTGGAGCATTGCGAAAAGGAGTTCATGATTATTTGAAGAAGAATCCTAGGGTAGAAAGCTTTCATATGGGAGGACAAGGCGAAGGAGGACTTGGCGCAACCATTGTGACGCTAAAACAGAAAGGAAAGTAGTATTATGGCAAATATGGCAAAAATAGAGGATAAGCTGAAAATACTACCAGCTTTACCTGGCTGTTATTTGATGAAAAATAAAAATGGAGACATTATATATGTAGGAAAAGCAAAAGTCTTAAAGAATCGAGTACGACAATATTTTGTCGGGGCTCATGATTTTAAGACTACTCGATTGGTAAGTAATATTGATGATTTTGAGTATATCGTAACCTCAAGCGAAAAAGAGGCATTATTACTAGAAATCAATCTAATTAAAAAACATACACCGCCTTACAATATCATGTTTATGGATGATAAAACCTATCCATATTTAAAGCTATCAAAAGAGAAAGCACCTGTGTTAAAGGTAGTGCGTAATACGAAGGATAAAAAAGCTTATTATTTTGGCCCCTTTCCAGATTCAGGTGCGGCATGGGAAACAGCAAAACTGTTAAATCGAATTTATCCTTTACGTAAATGTCGCAGATTACCAAAAAAAGAATGCTTGTATTATCACATGGGGCAATGCTTAGCGCCTTGTGTTAATGATATTGATGAAAAAGTTTATACGGATATGGTTACCAGCATTCAGAAGTTTATGCGTGGTGATGTGAAAGATACCATTGATCAGCTGAAGAAAGAAATGCAGCAGGCAAGTGAAGATCTGGCTTTTGAAAAAGCGAAAGAAAAATTAGATCTGATTCATGCGATTGAACATGTTACCGCAAAACAGCAGATTGATTTTAAAGATCGTAAAGATCGTGATGTGTTTGGTTATTATATAGATAAGGGTTATATTTCAATACAAGGCTTCTTTCTGCGTGGAGGTAAACTGTTAGAAAGAACATTATCTATTGAACCTCTATATGAGAATGCAGAAGATGCTTTTGTCTCTTTCTTACTGCAATACTATGCTCATAATCCTCTGCCTCAAGAGCTATTGATTCCAAAAGAATATGATATATCTCATCTTAGTGAAATTCTTGATACTAAAATCATTCAGCCACTAAGAGGAGATAAACTAAAATTAGTTGAGATGGTGCTTGCGAATGCGAAAAATGCACACGAACAGAAATTTGAACTTGTGGAGCGTAAAGAAAGCCGAAGAGAAGAAGGAATGCAGCAGCTGTGTAATTTACTGCAGAAAGAAATTCATCGTATTGAAATATTTGATAACTCTCATATATCAGGTGCATATAATGTAAGTGGTATGGTTGTATATAAAGATGGAGAGCCTAGTAAAAAAGATTATCGTACCTTTAAACTAGGGGAATACGTAAGTGATTTGGATTCTATGAAAGAAGTTGTCTATCGGCGGTATTTTCGTTTATTAAAAGAAGGAGCAAAATTTCCGGATTTATTAATTGTCGATGGTGGGTATCAGCAAATTGAAGCTGCTAAAGAAATAATTAATGCTCTGGATGTTCCTTTGACTATATGCGGATTAGTAAAAGATGATCATCATCGTACCAGCAATCTGATGGATGTGAACGGCAATATATTGCCAGTACCAAGAGATAGTTCTTTATTCTTTTTACTGACACAAATGCAGGATGAAGTCCATCGTTTTGCGATCAGTTATCATCGAAAACTACGTGGCAAAGCTATGACAAAATCAATCTTAGATGAAGTTGAAGGTATAGGGGAAGTTCGTAAAAAAGAAATTTGGAAACATTTTAAATCATTAAAACGATTAAAAGAAGCAGATGTAGAAGAAATCGCAACTGTCGTACCAATGAAGGTAGCACAAAATATCTACAATATCTTACATAACACAGACCAAAACCAGGAGGATGCATAAGATAAGGTAGGTAGGAAATGTTAGGGGGTAAGTGCTACGCAAAAAATATTGACAAATCGAGAAAAAGAAGTATTTGAACTTCTTATCGATAATTACAGTACAAAAGAAATAGCGAAACAAATGAATATTTCCGATAAAACAGTTCGAAATCATATATCGAATGTGATGTTGAAGCTTGGTGTAAAAGGAAGAGCCCAGGCAGTTGTGGAACTGTTGAAGTTGGAAGAACTGACGTTAGAATAAGGCAGAGCGATAATACGTTCTGCTTTCTTACTTTTGATTATTTCTTTTCCTATATACATTTTTCGTGTATAATAAGTATCATAAAAGGAGGGGATCTGTGTGTTCATTAAAAGAAGCATATTTATCCTTTTACTACTAAGTCTATTTACAGGCTGTTTTTATATTATGAATCAGCATTATGATGAACTGGCAAGATATCCATATGAATTGAGTGAAGATGAAAGAGAATTGGTGTTAGATAATCTAACAAATGAGGATATCAATTATCTGGTATCACAGAAAATTGAACCTTCACAATTTCTTCCCTATATAGAAATTAAGGATTTTGTACTGGAAAATACACTTTGGTATGATCTTGCATATCAGACACAGAAACCAAAACATATTGATGATGATGAAGCAATCAAGGAATATATTGTTAGTTTCATAAATCGTTACCGAAGCAATTTAGAATATAACGAATTAGAAGCAATGTTATCAAATTATTCTTATAATGTATTGACTCGTTTTTTTGATGAGAAAGACTATTATGTAAACGATGCAAAACTGATTGCAGATCCAACAAATCCTTATCTTGTGATTAAAAACAAGGAAACGATATATACATATGTTCCATCTGATTTAGTGTCTTTAAACGATTTGCCTCATGATTCTATTGTGCCTAATTCAAATGATATTACGATTAAGGAAAGTGTTGTTAAACCATTGAAGGAGTTATTAACAGCTGCTAAAGAAATTAATCAAAAGAAATACGGTGGTCTAAAAGTTATAGCAGGATTTATCTCTTATGAAGATCAGGTTTCTTTATATGAAGAAGCACAGAGTATTTATGGTGATAGTGTATTGAAATACTGGGACTATCCGGGGCAAAGTGAGTTTCAGTTAGGTTATACTGTTCGTTTACTGCCGGAAGGAGCTAAAACAGAATTTGAACAGAGTGAAGATGATGAAACTGTAGATAAAGAAGAAAATGAGAAATTAATGGAAGAAATGCGTAATCAGGAAATCTGGTTAAAAGATAATGCTTATAAATATGGGTTTATCATTCGCTATCCGAAACAAAAAGAAGAAGCTACAGGGAAAACTTATCAGCCTTTTACACTACGCTATGTAGGTGAGGAAGTTGCGAAAAAACTTCATGATTTAGATGCAGTATTAGATGAAGTAGATGTACAAAATCTTGTGGAATAAGAACAGTTCGCTGTTCTTTTTTCTTTGCCTTATTCATAAATTGAATTAGAGGTGAAGCATATGAAATTGAAATTTCGAAAACAGATGGCAGTGGTATTTGGGGCAATTGCGATGATTTCCTATATTTCGATTCGCTTTTTTCCAGCTGAAGAAACTGTATCTGTGGTGTCAACAACTGAAGAAGTTAATTATTTACAGGTATATATGATAGATGAGGAAAAGACATTAGTTCCATTATCAGTTCCTATCAGTGAAGAATTGAACGTTGAAGATAAAATATCTTTGTTGTTTTCTTATATGAGCGGAAAGCAGGAGATTAAAGGATTTTTGCCATTATTTGAAAAAGAATGTATTTTACAGGCTTCTTCTGTAAAGGATGGAACTGTTTCACTATATTTTGATGATACTTTTCTAAACTATAAAAAAGAAAATGAATTGCGTGTATTAGAGGCAATTACATGGGGTGTATCACAATTTCATGATATTAAACAGGTAGAACTGTATGTAAATGATCAGCGATTAAGTAAAATGCCAATGGCAAATACACCGATTCCTGATGTTTTATCACGTGATATAGGCATAAATCACTTTGAAACATCTACTTCTTCTCTGCATGATTCTGACTCATTAACAGTGTTTTATACGAAACAGATACAAGGCAATATGTATATGGTTCCTAAAAGCAAAAGAGTCAATAGAAGTGACCAGGATGATATTAAGACGAAGATTGACCAGATATTATCCGATATTTGTGTATCAAGCAGTTTAAAACAGCCCTTATCTGAGGAGTCTATTCAAGTAAAAGATTATAAAATTCAGGATGGTACAATAATGATTGATTTAAATAGTCAGATACTCTCTTCGAATCAAAGTGTCAAACAAGATGTATATAATTCTTTAGTATTATCTTTATCCCTTATATCCGGTATTGAAAAGATAGATGTTCGCATAGATGGTGTAAGTATTGGTTTATCAGCAGATGGTGAAGAGCCGGTATCAGTTTATTCTCTTTATTATAATGAAATTCAGTTTTAGATAAAAAATACTTCTAAATGTTAGAAAATTTTGGTATGATAATAGCGGTGGTAAAAATGAAGATTGTAGTAGTAAGTGATAGTCATGGCAGAGATGAAGCTTTGGAATATGTTCTTAAGCAGCATCCAGATGCAGATGCGTATATTCATTGTGGGGATATTGAAGCAGAAGAAGGATTGTTTCCTAGTTTTCTTACAGTTAGAGGAAATAATGATCTTTTCTGTAATTATCCTGATGAACGTGTTGTACCAGCTGGAGTACATCGAATCTTTGTTGTACACTCTCATCAGTTTATATACTCTAAAAGAAGTGAAAAAATGGCTGAAGCTGCAAAAGAGAGAGGGTGTGACATTGTATGTTATGGACATACACATGTTGCAAATGATGAAACCGTTGATGGTGTCCGTCTAATTAATCCCGGTTCTTTATGGAGAAGCAGAGATGGCAGAGGGCCTAGTTATGCAATCTTAACTATAGATGGTGATGATATAGATGTTGTATTCGAGTTTTTACCGCAAAAACAAAAGCAAAAGAAAAGCAGATTTTTTTGGTAATTAACCGTACTCGCTGCGGTTTTTTGTTGTGCTATCCAGGCACAAAAAAGAAAGGTGAAATATTTATGGAAAGAAAAATAGGAACAGTATCTCGTGGTGTTCGTTGCCCAATTATTCGCGAAGGAGATGATTTAGCATCAATTGTGACAGAAAGTGTATTATCAGCAGCTGAATCTGAAGGGTTCGCGATGCATGATCGCGATGTAATCGCAATCACAGAATCAATTGTTGCTAGAGCACAGGGAAATTATGCTTCTGTTGATGCAATTGCGAAAGATGTTAAGGAAAAATTAGGTGGAGAAACAATTGGGGTAATCTTCCCAATCTTAAGCAGAAACCGCTTCGCGATTTGTTTAAAAGGAATTGCGAAGGGCGCAAAGAAAATTGTTTTGATGTTAAGTTATCCAAGTGATGAAGTAGGGAATGAACTTGTATCGATCGAGCAATTAGATGAAGCAGGTATTAATCCATATAGTGATGTTTTAACTTTAGAAAAATATCGTGAATTGTTTGGAGAAAATCGCCATGAGTTTACAGGTGTTGACTATGTTTCATATTATGGTGATTTAATTCGTTCTTGTGGAACAGAAGTAGAAATCATCTTTGCTAACCATCCAAAAGAGATCTTAAATTATACAAAGAATGTATTAACTTGTGATATTCATACAAGAGCAAGAACAAAACGTATTTTAAAAGCACATGGTGCAGAAAAAGTATGTGGTTTAGATGATATATTAACTTCATCTGTTGATGGATCAGGATATAATGAAAACTATGGTCTTTTAGGCTCTAATAAGTCTACAGAGGATATGGTAAAGCTTTTCCCAAGAGATGCTAAGCCATTAGTAAATGATGTTCAGAAACAGATTTTAGATAAGACTGGAAAGCATGTTGAAGTTATGGTTTATGGTGATGGAGCGTTTAAAGATCCTGTAGGAAAGATCTGGGAGCTTGCGGATCCTTGCGTATCCCCAGCTTATACTAGTGGTTTAGAAGGTACTCCTAACGAATTGAAACTGAAATATTTAGCTGATAATGATTTTCCGGACTTAACAGGTGAAGAATTACAGAAAGCTATTGAAGAGAAAATTCGTGAAAAAGAAGATAACTTAGTTGGTAATATGGCATCACAGGGAACAACACCAAGACGTTTAACAGATTTAATTGGTTCTTTATGCGATTTGACTAGTGGTTCTGGAGATAAGGGAACACCAATTGTTTTAGTACAGGGCTACTTTGATAATTTTACGAATTAATTAAAGTGTTAAGATAAATTTTGTATAGGAGCAATTGAGCTTATGGTTCGGCACAATTGCTCTTTTTTATACACTAAATAAGTGCATATATTATCATTATGAAAAATAGAAATTTTGTTAAAATATCCATTTTTTTCCAATTTACTACAACATAAACCTTTATCAATTGAAAAAAATATATGTTTAATTCTCAGGTATAGGGATGACTATTTATTTTTCTCTGTATTTGTATTAGAATAACATTCATGATTTTTTATATACATAAATTGTAAAAATAGAAATTTTGAATAGTTAAGATTACTGTTCTTATTTAATGGGTAGTGTCAAATAAGTTATGAAAGAATTTATTTTTTCATAACTCAATTCCATAGGCATCTTTGATGAAAAAGTCCATTGCTTGATCCAGGATGATATTCCATTTATTCGGCATATTATGTGTTTTCTTTAGACAATCTAGTTCGTATGGAGGTCTATAACCTAGAGAAGTATGATTTCTTAGAAAATTGAAGTATGTAGTGAATAGTGTCATGAAGTCATTTGCTCCTTCGATTGTATTAAAACCATTTTTAACCGCGTAGGAATATTGGAAAGTTCTATTTAACCGCTCAATGATTTGTTTGGCAGGACGATGTTCTCTTGATACAGGATCATCGTTTGTAAGTCCAATCACTTGAGTAACTTTAAAGAAAATGCGTTTTAGCTGAAAATATTGCTGAGCTGCCTTATAAATAGGATTTCCATCAACGACAAACTCTAAGGATGCAGGAATTTCTTTAAATTTGCGTAATACAGAATAGAAGGCATCAATAGCACTAAAGGTATCACGCTTCATGTAAATCTTGAATGAAGTGATGATCTTCTGCTTTACATCGCACATGAAAAAAACATATGCTTTCTTGCCTTTTACTTTAACGTAGGTCTCATCACCACAGTGATAGGAGTTCAAGTTATATTTGAAGCTATCCAGCCAAGGAA
>OLQY01000644.1_pt1 | contig 37741 bp, 34 predicted proteins | sample 1672851 | NCBI WGS metagenome assembly OLQY01 (sample SAMEA3136730, study PRJEB25190) | human gut metagenome | reverse complement strand
ACCCACAACCTACTGATTACAAGTCAGTTGCTCTACCAATTGAGCTAAGTCGGCATTTTTTTAATGGTGGAGGTTAAGGGACTTGAACCCCTGACCCTCTGCTTGTAAGGCAGATGCTCTCCCAACTGAGCTAAACCTCCATCGATTTATTTTTTCTTTTCGCTGTTCTCATCAGCGCTCATATATAATACCATCAGTCATTTATTATGTCAACAACTTTTTTGAACTTTTTTTAATTTTTTTAAACTTTTTTTCTATACCCATTTTTCACTAGTAAAAAATGGAATTCTTATTACGATATATGCTTACTATTCAAATAAATAAGAGGCATATTCATGCCCCTTATTATTATGCATTCACTTTTACATATTTATCTATATTCGAAATATAAATAGAAACCTCTTTTTTAAATGGTGTTTTTTCTCCATTCTGATTTGTAGCTTCCGGATCCAAGATTTTAATTACTTCATCGCTCTTTCCATCTTCTATTCCTAATAGAAAGACGGTCTCTCCATATTGCAGAAAATCACCACTACTGCCAACTTCCGTTACTGGAAAATTATGCTCATTTAATAAAGTCGCAATGTGACTTGCGTAATCATCTCCAGCAACAATAAACATTAATTCCATGAAAGGCCTCACCTCAGACATTATAATACCATAAAATAATAAAACTTTCTTGTTTCTTTTCACAAAATATCATCAATATATTGATGTAGCTTATTTCTTATATAAGGCAAACGACTCTCTAAGAAATCAGGATAAAGTTTGAACCATCGAATATTTAATGGAGATGGATGTGGGATTACATAAGCTGGCTTACCATTTATCTTCTGATCATGAAAAACTAATTCTTCAAAAGGAACATTCGGAAATAATGTAGATGCAGCTAATGAGCCAATAAGGATATACATCTTATTATCAACTATCTCAATTTCTTTCTTCAGCCATGTTTTAGCACAGATTTTTGGTGGTTTCTTATCTCCGCTTTTTCCTTTTCCCGGAAAACAATGCCCTACTGATGTGATATAAAAAATATCTTCATTATAAAATGTGTCTTCACTTATCTCATACCATTCTCTTAATCGTTTTCCACTGGCATCATGAAACGGTATTCCTGTATTATGCACATGAATTGAAGGTGCTTGTCCAATCTGCATAATTCGTACATTCTTTTTTCCTCTCACAATAGGTTTTGGCTCATAGGAAAATTTATCTTCACATAAACGACAACTCTTTAATTCCGCCATCAACTTTTCAAATTCATCAATAGAATGCATATCTTATATACCCCATATCTTATATACCCTTTAATTCCTGATATAGACCTTTCGCATAACTATCTGTCATACCTGCAATATAATCTGCCCCTAACAATAAACGAAGATATAACCGTTCTCCTTCTGGTTTATCCTTAGATGAAGTCTGATAAGTATTCAAATAATTTCCTGATAAAAGATCAATATATTTTTGCTCAATCTCACTTATATCTTCATCACTATCATATACCAATAAAGCACCTAAGAAACGATCCATTAAAAAAGTTATGATTTCATTTCCCATTAGTTCCATTTTTAAGTTTGCGGCTTCATTATATACATGATCATAAGCAAAGTTCTTTAATTTTGAAATTAAAGAACCTTCACTGCTTACCGCAATCAATTCCTGCGCGAAAGTTCCATTCATGATATCCTCATAATACTCTATAAAGGCTTCAGAAACTCTAGATATACTGAATAACTGTTTTTTTGTTAACCAGGTAAAGACTGCATATTGATATGGATCAAAGCCTTTCTCACTGCTTTCAATAAGACTTTTGCCTTCTTCCAGTCCTTTCTCCAACAAAGAAGCTCCAATTGTATCATTGGCATCTTTTATGGTATCTAACAGCTGCTCATAAGAATATAAACCTTTTTTATAGCCATCTTCTAGATCCGCAAAGGTATAAGCTAAATCATCTGCTGCCTCTAAAATAAAACATAGCGGATTACGACAGCCTAGTGTACCTGTATTTTCCTTTATTTTCATAAATTGTTCTTCTTCACTTTGAAAATAACCGATTTTCTTTCTTAAAAGACTTCTTTCTTTTTTATCCTTTTTATCTTCTTCTATCTTTTCCAAAGAACTGACTGGGTATTTAATAATGGTATCCATCACCCCGCTTGTTAGATGCATACCACTTTTGCCTGTTAAACGATGCAGCTTCGTTATGATTCGTAAAGCCTGTGCATTTCCTTCATAATTTAATAAATCCGCAGCCTGCTGTTCACTTAGCCAATTGATTAGCTTTTTCCCCTTATATGTTCTAGAGACCAGGTTATTTTTAAACCAGTTACGGATAGCACTTTCTCCAAAATGACCAAATGGCGGATTACCGATATCATGTAATAAACCAGCACAATTTAAAATTTCAATAACCTTTAATGAGTCTGGCTGATTATCTTTAGGTGCTATATCTTTTTCTATGATCAAAGAACACACCTGTTTTCCAATCAGTTTTGCGATTGAGCTAACTTCAAGCGAATGGGTTAATCTCGTACGCACAAAATCACTTTTATCTAATGGAAATACCTGTGTTTTATCTTGCAGTCTACGAAATGAAGCACTGCGAATAATACGATGATAATCACTTTCTATCTCACTCCGATATTTTGCGGCAGTAAAGCCTTTTGCCTGTGGTATTCTTTTTTCACTTGTTATTTTACTCCATAATAACATTACGACACCTCCAAATCTATTTTCTTTGTTTTCATTGTATCACAGATTACTTAGGAATTCTGAATATTCGCATTATTTTATATTATATAGAAAAACAGCCTTGGTTATCTATATGATAATCATAGACTGTCTTCAATTTATTCTTTCTCTTGATACTCTCGGATTTTTTCTAATAATTCCACTCTCTGTTTTCTTTGTCTTTGTTCATATTCCTTACGTCCTGTAGTTTCCATACGCAAAACTTCATCACGTAATTGCCGTGAGGACATACGATTTGCCCCTTGCCCACTGGCAATCAGCTGTTCTAGACCATCACTAGTCGCAACTGTAACGCGAAACTTACTAGCCATTTCATGTGTTGCTTTCTCGATATAGCTATCTGCCGTCTGTGCCTGTTTGGTATATACAACGTGAATAGTTCCTTCTTTTACATGACTTCCTTGTCCTTCTTTAACCTTATATGCATCAAATACAAGAATCAGTTCACATTTACGATATCCCTGATAACTGCATAAAATATCAATTAATCTTCTTCTCGCAGCATCCAGATTATCTTTCGCAATTTCCTTTAGTTCTTCCCAGTCATGTATTACATTATAACCATCTACTAATAGACATTCTGGTTTGATCTGATAAGTAATCTCTTCTTTTTCCAAATCAATTACTGGGTTACGTTTTTCTTTCTGTGGAAGTCTTCGTTTGATTGGACCATACGTTCTAATAAATATTTCTTCTAATTCTTTTTCATCAACCGGTTTCGTTGAATATGTCTGATATTGTTGCTTTTTCTGTTGCATGCGTCCCCATTCACTTTGCATATGCATATGATTTTTAACCTCATCCCAAGCTACATAATAGCCTGCTCCATGGGAACAGAAGATAGAGCCACATGGCCAGTCCATATCCGCATCGCAATCATAGCCGATTTCCTTTAAAATTTCTTCTTCATCTGCACACTCTTCATAACCCTTCAATGTACAAAATATTTTTCCTTTACCCTTTGTATATGCATATACTTCTTTAGGGTATTGCTGGAGCTTTCTAACTGGTGCAGAACCGGTTATGATGGATTGTTCGGAATCATCAATGATCTGATATTCCCCTTTCCAGCGTTCAATATCATAAATAGCTCGACTCACACAGGATGTAGGAAGTTCTAGCCTAAATTGATAATAGGGCTCAAGCAGAATACATTTTGTACTTCTTAATCCTTGACGCACTGCTCGATAAGTAGCTTGACGAAAGTCTCCACCTTCGGTATGTTTCTGATGTGCACGTCCACATAATAAAGTAATTTTCATATCCGTAATATTAGAGCCGCTTAAAACCCCAGGAAATTCTGTTTCTTGTAAGTGACTTAAAATCAGACGCTGATAGTGACGTTCTAACACTTCATCTTTGCAATCCGTCTCAAATTGTAATCCGCTTCCTCTTGGCAGCGGTTCTAATAATAGGTGTACTTCTGCATAATGACGTAATGGTTCATAGTGTCCTACACCTTCTTGAGTTTCGGTAATGGTTTCTTTGTATACAACACTGCCTTCATCAAATTCCACTTCTACCTGGAATCGTTCTAGAATGATTTGTTTTAACACTTCTGTTTGTATTTCACCCATTAATCGTACATGGATTTCTTGTAAACGAGCATCAAAGTGAACATGTAGCTGTGGATCTTCTTCTGCCAGCTGTTTTAAATTCTTCAGCATAACAAACACATCGCAGCCTTTTGGCAATATAATACGATAATTCATAAAAGAGGTTAGCTGCATATCTGCTTCTCGCTGTTCAAAGCCTAATCCATCCCCTGCCTGAAAGCTTACAAGACCCTTTACTGCACAGATAGTTCCAGCAATAGCTTCTTCACATAATGTAAAGCGTGTACCTGAGTATAAACGAATCTGATCAGCCTTCTCTTCTTCATTCAATTTTGTTTTTACCTTTAAGCTTCCCCCTGTTATTTTCATATGAGTTAAACGATTGCCATTTTCATCACGACTTATTTTATAAATCTTCGCACCAAATTCTTTTGGATAAATAGGTGATATGGTATATTCTTCCAGTATATCTAAGAATGCAGAAATTCCATCCATCTTTAATGCGGAGCCAAAACAGCATGGAAATACCTGTCGATTTGATATTGCTTCTGCGATATGCGTATTCGCAATCGTTTCATTTTCCATATATTCTTCTAACAGCTGATCACTTGCCATCGCAATATTTTCATAAAAAGTTTCTTTTCCCTGATGAAAATCAATACAATGTTCATCTAATCGCTCTTGTAATTCTTTAAGTAATTCTACTTTTTCATGATAGCTGATGTCCATCTTATTCACAAAAATAAATACGGGTATATGATAATGCTTTAATAATTTCCATATTGTTTCTGTATGTGTCTGCACTCCATCTAACGCATTAATAATCAGCACTGCATAATCCAATACCTGCAGTACTCTTTCCATTTCAGAAGAAAAATCTACATGTCCTGGGGTATCTAATAATGTCATATGACAATCTTTCCAGGTCATCATTGCCTGTTTAGAGAAAATTGTTATACCACGATTTTTTTCCTGATTATTATAGTCTAAAAAGGCATCTCCATGATCAACTCTTCCTGCTTTTCTTATACTTCCAGAAACAAACAGCATGCCTTCTGACAGGGTTGTTTTTCCCGCATCGACATGGGCTACCATTCCAATATTAATATGTTTCATATCTTCACATCCTTACATAAAAGACTATTATGTTTATTTATTATCTCATATATTATAAAAGTTTCTCATCTAAAAGAAAAGTGCTGTCGATAAAGACAGCCACAATCTTAAGCTTTCATCCAATCAGCTTTCTTATAATAAATCAAGAATGTAATAGAGCTTAATGACCACGTTAGTGGATACACCCAATAAACAATTGCGATATCATTAATAAACCAGGACATAATCGTTAAGAAGCTAACACGCACTACACACCAGAATACTAGCATAACGATCATTGGTACTAATGACTTACCTGCACCTCTTAAGATTGCGGATATACAATGTGAATAGGCTAATAGAAAGAAGAATAACGCAGATGTTCTAGCTCGATCGGTTCCAAACTGTACTACTTCTGGCTGATTATTGAATGCGGCAATCAATATAGGTGCCGCAATAAACATAAGGATGCCTATAACTTCTGCGAGTGTCATAGAACACAGCATTCCAAACTTAGCGCCTTTTTTGGTACGTTCAAAGTCTTTCGCTCCAAGGTTTTGTCCAACAAATGTCGTAAGCGCCATTGTAAAGCTGGTAATTGGTAAAAATGCGAATCCTTCAATCTTTGAATAAGCTCCACAGCCTGCCATTGCCATTTCTCCAAATGCATTAATATTTGATTGAACTACAACATTCGCAATCGCAATAATTGAATTCTGAAGACCGCTTGGCAAACCATATCGTATGATTTTTATTAACATATCTTTATGGAATCGGATATCTTTTATCACTAAACGATAGCTATCCTGTGTTTTCATCAATTTACGCATACATAAGGCTGCACTGATGAATTGAGATAAAATAGTCGCAAAGGCTGCTGAACCTACTCCCATATCAAATACGACAATCAATACTAAATCCATCACAACATTAATAATAGATGAAACAATCAGATAATAAAGCGGATGTTTACTATCTCCTACCGCCTGTAGGATACCAACAAATATATTGTACATAACAAGTCCTAAAGACCCCATAAAATAAATACGAAAATATGTAACAGACTCAGGTAATACATTAGCTGGTGTATCCATCCAAATTAAAATCTGTGGAGCTAGCGCAACACCTACAACAGTTAAGATAACACTGGATACTAAACCAAATGCTACAGTTGTATGAATCGCTCTTTGCATATTTTCAATATCTCTTGCGCCAAAATAACGTGCAATGACAACTCCTGCCCCAATCGCAATCCCATTAAAGAAACCAACCATCAGAAATATCAGGTTTCCTGATGAACTTACTGCCGCTAAAGCATTACTTCCTAAAAAGTTCCCTACAATTAAAGAATCGGCAGTATTATACAGCTGCTGAAATAAATTCCCAACAAATAACGGCAACGCAAAGAATATGATTTTCTTCCATATTGTGCCTTCTGTCATTAAATTTTTTGATTCACTTACCTCCATAACCTTTAACTCTTCCTTTCAAATAATAATATTTATGATACCACGCTATCTTAATTCGTCAAGACACTCTTAAGATAAATCCATAAAGAAAAGAACCGGCATAACCGATTCATCTCCTAATCTTCATCGTCTTCTCTGCCATCCCAGCAGTAAGTACATAATTTACATTTATCTAATCCAATAGATTCGATCATATCATCTAAGCGATGGTAACGAAGGGATGTAAAGTTAGAACGTTTACGAATCTCTTCACACATATTCGCATAACGAGTACTATCTGGATCCGCATATTCTTTTAACACTTCATCTGAAACATTATCTCCTTCTAAATCCTTGATAACACGTCTAGTAATCAAATCCATTTCTGATTTTGATCTTGAGAAATTCAAATATTTACACCCAAAAACGATAGGTGGACAAGCTGGACGAACATGTACTTCTTTTGCCCCGCTTTCATACAAGAATTCTGTTGTCTCTCCTAGCTGTGTACCTCGCACGATAGAATCATCAATTAATAATAATTTCTTATCTTTGATTAATTCCTGCACAGGAATCAGTTTCATCTTCGCAATCATATTACGCTGAGACTGGCTTGTAGGCATAAAAGATCTAGGCCAAGTAGGCGTATATTTTATAAAAGGACGACTAAACGGAACACCGGATACATTGGAATATCCTACCGCATGAGCGATACCAGAATCCGGTACCCCTGCAACACTATCAATTTCTACATGATCTCGTTTCGCAAGCAGCTCACCACAGCGATTTCTCATACATTCTACATTCACACCTTCATAAGTAGATGTTGGATATCCATAATAAACCCATAAGAAAGAACAAATCTTCATTTTATCCTTAGGTTTTTGTAGAACTTCTACTCTTTCAGGAGTCATAAAGACAATTTCACCAGGACCTAAATCACGATAATGGTGATATCCTAAATTCAAGAATGCACTGCTTTCAAAAGTTGCGCAATAACCTGTATTTTTTTCACCGATAACAATAGGTGTACGCCCTACAAGATCTCTTGCGGCATAGATACCATACTTAGTCATCAATAAAATACTCATACTGCCTTTCACAACACTCTGTACATATTGAAGACCTTCTAATAATGTTGCCTTATGATTAATTAAAGATGCCACCAATTCTGTAGGATTGACATCTCCGCTGCTCATTTCCAAAAAATGAGTTACACCACGATCGAAGCAGATATTTAATAATTCTTCTGTATTATTAATACATCCAACCGTTGTAATCGCAAATGATCCTAAATGTGATTTCACCAGTAAAGGCTGTGCTTCATTGTCTGATATACAGCCAATACCCATATTACCTTCAAATTCTTCAATATCTTTTTCAAACTTAGTACGAAATGGGGAATTCTCAATATTATGAATTGCTCGACCAAATCCATTTTTACCATGAATTGCCATTCCTCCACGTCTTGTACCTAGATGTGAATGATAATCCACACCGAAAAATACATCAAGGACACAGTCCTCTTTTGAAGCTACTCCAAAAAAACCACTCATGTCTTACCTCCAATTACTCTCTCTTTTTGTGCAAAGCACAAATCTATTTTACCCCTTTTTTTATTGTATGGAAATAAAAAATTTTTCTTTTTTCTATAAAATTATTACTACTGCTAGTATTCATGAGTTATTTTTTGGTTTCAATCTTAAAAATACTTCTTTACTTCAGTCTTAATATCTTCTAAAGTTTCACAATCTAATAAGCCTAAAAGATATACCATTGCATATTCCATGAAACGAATGGAAGTTTCCATATCAACATAATCTAAAAATCGTTCATGCTCCTCCTTTAATAAAAGCACTTCTTCTCTTTTATATAATAAACTATACAAATTCTTATCTTTTTCCATTTCTTCCAGTTTTGTCAATAAAGCCTGATATTTACTTGAATGATTTCTTAAATACATCTGTGCTTTAGGTAAGACCATATCCATATATATTTCTAATCTATCTTCTATATCATCAAATGTCTGCATATTATACCTCCTGATTCTAGTATGGATTTTTTATCAATTATAATCTGCTGTTCGCAAATCTTATATATTATTATAATCAAATAGATAGAAATTCATTGTAATTTCACTATTTCTTCCTACTTTTATAAATATTTCTGCTTTTCTTATAGACAATTTAATTAGTTGTAGTAAAATAGTCGTGCGATTAGTTTTAAAACAACGGAGGGTATTATGAAAATTGTAATCATTGGTGATGGTAAAGTTGGTTTTGCGATTGCCAAACAGTTAAACCAGGAAGGTTATGATATAACCATCATTGAAAATAAGCCACAGGTTTTAGATTTGACCATGAACATGCTAGATGTCGTTGGTGTTCAGGGCAATGGCGGAAATTATGATGTCTTAATGGAAGCACAGGTAAATCAGGCTGACCTTGTAATTGCGGCTACTTCTAGTGATGAAATGAACATCATCAGCTGCTTAATGGCTAAAAAAATGGGTGCAGAACATACCATCGCAAGAATTCGAAATCCTGAATATATAAAAGGAATGCGTATACTTAAAGAAGATCTAGGATTAAGTCTGCAGATCAATCCGGAATTGACTGCCGCAAGTGAAATTGTACGTTCTTTAAGCTTTCCAAGTTCTATAAAAGTTAATTCATTCGCAAAAGGGCGTATTGAACTGGCAGAAATAAAAATAAAGGAAGGCAGTCCTTTATCTGGAAAAAGTGTATCTCAGATTGATCGTGCCTTAAAATCCAAAATACAGTTTGTCGCAATCAAACGTAAAGATCAGGTTTTAATTCCTAGCGGAAATACTGTAATTGAACAAGATGACAAAGTAACACTAACTGGTTCTACAAAACAGCTAAAGAAATTCCTTTGGGAAACAGGTATAAGCAAAAAACATACCGTACATGAAATCATGATCGTTGGTGGAGGAAAGATTACCTTCTATCTGATTCCAAGGTTATTAGAACTTGGTATTCAGGTAAAAGTAATTGAAATCAACCAGGATCGTTGTATGAAACTAGTAGAAAAATTCCCACAGATTACAGTAATTCATGGAGATGGTACAGATCATGAATTATTATTATCTGAATCTATAGGAGAAATGGACGCTTTCATCGCACTTACAGATATTGATGAAGAAAATGTTATTATCTCTATGTTTGCGTCAAACCATGGTGTACCGAAAGTACTCCCAAAAGTAAATCGTGTTTCTCTAGGCTTCCTATTAGAACAGCTAGGTCTAGAAAATACTATAACACCTAAAAACCTAACTGCTAATCAAATCGTACAGTATGTACGTGCTATGCAGAATACGCTAGGCAGCAATGTAGAATCATTAATTAAAATAGTCGATGATAAAGTAGAAGTACTGGAATTCCGTGTACGTGAGAATTGTAAATTCATCAATCAGGAATTAAGAAATCTAGAACTTAAGGACGGAATATTAGTAAGTTATATTATTCATAAAAGCATTTCTAAGATTGCGGATGGCAGTTCTAAAGTTTCATTAGGAGATACTGTGATTATTATCAGCCATCTACAAGGATTGAGGGATATAAATGATGTTCTCGCTTAATCGAAATTTACACAAATTCAACTGGAAAATCATTGGCAATATTATCGGTCATGTAATACTGATTGAGGGATTTTTACTAATATTGCCTTTGTTTGTCAATTTCCTTTATGGAGAATCTGCCGGATCCGCCTATATCAAAGCTATCTTAATTTGTTTTATATTTGGTCTGCCTTTATCTCGAATAAAAGGAAGCCATGCTTCCTACTATGCAAAAGATGGTATGGTTGCGGTAGGATTATCTTGGGTCATACTTTCTATATTTGGAGGACTTCCTTTCTATTTTACTAAAGAAATCCCTAGTTTTGTCAATTGTTTCTTTGAAACTGTATCCGGATTTACAACAACCGGTTCTAGCATACTGACTGATGTAGAAGTATTATCACATGCTTCCTTATTTTGGCGCAGTTTCACCCATTGGATCGGAGGAATGGGAATCCTTGTATTCCTCTTAGCAATCGTTCCGCGTTCCAATGATCGTATGATGTATATTATGCGTGCTGAAGCACCGGGTCCTGTTATTGGAAAACTAGTACCTCGATTAAAGGACAGCGCCGCAATACTATATAAAATATATTTTGTCTTAACAATTATTATGGTTGTCTTCTTATTAGCCGGAGGAATGCCGTTGTTTGATTCCTTATGTACAACATTTGGTACAGCCGGTACTGGAGGATTTGCGATAAAAAACAACAGTATGGCCTTCTATGACAGTGTTTATTTAGAGATGGTCGTTACCGTATTTATGCTATTATTTGGGATTAACTTCAATATGTTTTATTTCATCTTATTAAAGAATGTAAAGTCAGTCTTTAAAAATGAAGAATTAAGAATGTATCTTTTCATTGTTTTATCTAGTATTGTGTTTATAGCCTTTAATATTTCGCATTTATATAATGGTTCATTATTAGAGGCTTTCCGATATGCATCATTTCAAGTCGCTTCCATCATTTCCACAACCGGATATTCCACTACTGATTTTAATTTATGGCCTAGTTTCTCTAAAATGGTACTGTTATTACTGATGATCGTTGGAGCATGTGCAGGCTCTACAGCTGGAGGATTAAAAGTAAGCCGTTTTCTTGTATTACTCAAACAGACAAAGCTAGATATACAGCGTACATTACACCCACAAAAAGTAGAGGCCATCACAATGGATGGAAAATTAGTAAATAAAGAAATCGTTCATCAGATATGCAGTTATTTCTTTTGTTTTATGCTTATTCTAGGAATTACCTTATTCCTTGTTTCATTGGATAATTTTGATTTAGAAACAACCATAAGTGCCTGCTTCACTTGCTTAGGCAATGTCGGACCAGGTCTTGGATTAGCCGGACCCCTAGGTAATTTTTCCATGTTTTCCGATTTATCCAAAATCGTATTATCCTTTGCGATGTTATTTGGACGATTAGAAATTTATCCAATCTTAATTTTCTTAGCACCATTCCTTCGTACAATAAAACGAAAGAAATATAAAGCTTAATACGACAAAAACAATGTAATCAGTCTAACTGAGCACATTGTCTTTTTTTTGTTATTTCACTTGTACTAAAGCAGATTCTTTATCTAATAAGAATGGTCGACAGAAAGCAGTAATCATACTGGTAGGCAATATTTCCTCGGAAATTTGAATACCTAATACTTCTATCATATAGTTTCTTCTTGTTACTATTCTTTGCCACAATTGCGGATATTCTTTTTCAATTGACTTACGCAAAGCTTGATCCGCAAGCAGAATTCCACTCTCACAGCTAATTCCTCCATATCCTTTTATAGATGGAATAATATCAATCTGAAACAACATTCCACTTTGCAGAATTTCATCAGATTCTGGATAAATAGGAGAAGATAACCATTCCTCATCAGCACATAAATGACCAGGATTTAGTGACCAGCCATAAGTTTTTTTAGGCAGTACACTTTCTATCACATCATATAATTCTTTCCCTTTCATTCCAATATGGATGGATTCTAACCAAGCAGTGACTGCCTGAAAATAAGGAATTGCTAGTTTATCTAAATAATCCTTCACCGAATTTGGAAGTTCTTGACTGTTTTTGACTGCATATCCACCTCTGCTTTGTAGACCACCCTTAAATCCTGTTGTCATGGATATCGTATCCCCTAATTTTATTATATTATCACTTGGATACATGTTGGCTTTCACAAAGCGTTCTCCCGATGCCATAATTGTCACTACACTATGACGCTGTCCATATGCCGCTAACTTTTGTGCTACCTGCATTTCTTTTTTTCCTACTTCAATTTCCTGCATGGCCTCAAACATACATACACCCGCAAGTGCTGCCCCAAATTCATAATGAGCAAACTCATTCGCATTATTTGTACTACGAACTCCATGTTCCCCAATAAAGATATCCATAGCATTATAGAAATCTGCATGCGGACATACTATCTTAAATGCTTCAATCAGATAATACGGAAGATCTAGTATGTGATTATTCTTTTCTATGTGACTAGTAAATTTCTTCCATCCTACAAAACCGATTGTTTTGGCTTCTGATATTTCACACTGTGCTAATATTTCAGAAATGCTTTTATCTGTTTCCATCGGCTGATTGGGAAGTGAAAAATGAGGCATATGAATAGGTATTACTTCTAATCTTGATTTACTCGCTTTATTTAAATTTTCATTACCTAACACCATATATGCTTTACCATTCGCATGTAAAACTAATAAAGCTTCTTCAAAACGTGGTAAAAAGCCACATAAATATTCAAAATTACTTCCATGTTCTAAATCTGCATAAATAACTAAAACATCTAAATTATTCTCTTTCATGTTCTCTAAAACCTTATTCTTACGCAGATTCATTGTTTCATCACTTAAGGTAACAGGAACTAAATCAGTTTCCATTTCTGGAAGATTTACTTTTTTTAATGTAATCATATTTTATCTGCCTTTCTTTAAATCTAATCTATTCATTCGCATGATCATAAAGCTTTTGTATCTCATCAGGTAGATGATCTGGCATCATTTCACGAATGCGATCCTCATTTCCATCCTCTATTGCCGTTTCATAATACCAGCATTTAAATCGTATCATATCTAATATTTTTTCCATATTGCGTATTTCTTCTTCTACGATTTCTTTTTGTCTTAAAAACAAATCTCTTCTTTTTTCATATGTACTGCTTCCTTGTGCACACCATTCCATAAATTGTTTTATTTCCTTAATTTCTAAACCTGATTTCTTTAAACACTCAATTATTCGTAAAGCTTCTAGTTCATTATTACCAAATTTACGAATACCAGAAGTACGTTCTATCTGAGGAAATAAACCTTCTTTATCATAATAACGAAGTGTAGAAATAGGTAAATGGAACATTTCAGATACTTGTCCAATTGTATACATAATATTCTTCCTTTCAATAAAAAAACTCTTGACCTAAAGTTAGGTTTAGGTATTATCATAACATTAGCATAAGAGAAAACAATTGTCAATTGCATGTGAAGAGGAGGAATGACAATGACAAAAAAGATACTAGTCATCAGTACTAGCTTACGTAAACACAGCAATTCAGAATACTTAGCTGATGCATTTATAAAAGGGGCTAAAGATGCAGGGCATGAGGTTGAAAAAATCACATTAAAAGATAAACAGATTGCTTTCTGCAAAGGATGTTTAGCTTGTACAAAAACCGGCCAATGCGTCATTCATGATGATGCCATTGAGATTGCGAAGAAAATGCATGATGCTGATAGCATCGCTTTTGCTACACCTATTTACTACTATGAAATGAGCGGACAGATGAAAACACTATTAGATCGTGTGAATTCATTATACGATTCTGATTATCATTTCCAAGATATCTATATGCTGACAACAGCCGCAGAAGATGAAGAATATGTACCAGAAAGAGCTATTAGCGGATTAACTGGCTGGATTGATTGCTACGAAAGAGCAAGACTTGCTGGAAGTGTGTTTGCAGGAGGAATTAATTCACCAAACGAAATACAAAATCATCCAGCATTAAAAGAAGCGTATGCATTAGGTACATCAATTAAATAAGAGGAGGAATTAGGATGAACGAAAAATTAAACTTAACAGAAGAATGGGACAAAACATTCCCTAAAAGCAATCTTATCAATCATAAAAAAGTAACTTTCCATAATCGTTATGGAATTACACTAGCAGCTGACTTATATGAGCCAAAACAAGCAGAAGGAAAACTTCCTGCAATCGCTGTATGCGGACCTTTTGGTGCTGTAAAAGAACAAGCATCTGGTTTATATGCGCAGACAATGGCTGAAAAAGGCTTTTTAACAATCGCTTTTGATCCATCTTTTACCGGAGAAAGCGGAGGCACTCCAAGATATGTTGCATCACCTGATATCAATACCGAAGACTTTCAAGCTGCTGTTGACTTCCTTTCTACTTATGAGAAAGCGGATCCTGAAAGAATTGGAATTATCGGTATATGCGGCTGGGGCGGCATGGCTTTAAATGCTGCAGCTATAGATACTCGAATCAAAGCTACGGTTGCATCTACTATGTATGATATGACAAGAGTAAATGCAAAAGGCTATTTTGATGCAGAAGATAGTGAAGAAGCTCGTTATGAGAAAAGAAAAGCATTGAACGCTCAACGTACTATTGATTATAAAAATGGTACCTATCAAAGAGCTGGCGGTGTCGTTGATCCGCTTCCTGAAGATGCACCTTTCTTTGTGAAAGATTATCATGCATACTATAAAACAGATCGCGGATATCATAAACGTTCTTTAAATTCTAATGATGGCTGGAACACAACATCTACTTTATCTTTCTTAAATATGCCTATTTTACAATACAGTAATGAAATTCGCAGTGCGGTATTATTAATACATGGAGAGAAAGCACACTCCTGTTATTTTAGTAAAGATGCATATAAAACTCTAAAAGGAGACAACAAAGAATTATTATTAATACCTGATGCAGTGCATACAGATTTATATGATAACCTAGATGTTATCCCTTTTGATAAAATGTGTACTTTCTTTCAAACATATTTGAAATAGATAAAAATAGAGTAAACAACTTGGTTAAACAAACAGCTGGAAAAGATTTTTTGCAGGATTTTGCGCCTAAATTCGCAGAATTAAACGATGATGTCTTATTTGGAGAAGAATGGTCAAGAGAAGACAAATTACTAAAAACACGTTCTATCACAACAATTACTGCATTAATCAGTAAAGGAATTACGGATAGTTCGTTAGCTAACCATTTAAAGACTGCCCTAAATGCATGGGCCGCATTCCGCATGGCAAAAGAAATATACGTTGATGATATACAGGAAGAAGAAGCTCAAAGTTTAAAACCTGGTGATGTTGTTACCGTTCCTGCTGGTGTTAAACATTGGCATGGCACAAAAGCTCATATCTGGTTTAGTCATTTAGCTGTTGAATGTCTAGGTGAAAATACAAGTAAGACATGTGACATAATGTTCACATGTTTTCTTTATACAAAAAGAACGCCTAAGCGTTCTTACTTCCATTTAAAATTCTCTTTTCCTGCACCTAATTCAAAATGATATTTCACAGTACCTAAATCAACTTTTGAATAAAATCCTCCTGTTGATTTCACTGATACAAATTCATTATCTCGCTGAAATAAAAATTTCTGCTGATTCATTGCGGTTGGAGCTAGTAATGCATATTCCAATCCTTTTTTATACCAATCAGGCATATGTTCTTCTTTTGTACATATATCTTCTATTGCCTTTACTTTATGAGAAACACCTTGCGTTGTACCATAGCCTAAAGCCAATACACAGACTACTTTCTCATCTTTTTCAATTCGGCAATTCTGTTTTGTGCTTCGTTTAGAGAAAGTCATTGCCACCCAACAGGTATTTAGTCCTAATTGCTGTGCATACAACACTAACTGTTCTCCATAATAGCCTATTTTTTCATCTAAATCTTTTGATTTCTTACCAATCAGTGCAATATAGTTTTGAACATTATCAAATTTACCATAATGAGCAAGAAAATTATTAAATGCCTGCACATCTTCTGTAACTAACTGAATATGTAGTCCGCTTTCTGCATTACATTGATTAATTTTATCCTGTAATTGTTTTTTAATATCGTTATCTATTTTCTTTGATGTATAGCTGCGCACTGAATGGCGCTGTTTTATAATATCTAACATATTTTTATTCCTCCTCAAAATGTGGATATCCATGTTCTTTCGCATTACGAATGACTGTGTTTACATGTTCAACAAGATCTTTTAAACCGTTCCAGCATGTTTCTGCTGTATCAACATAATAAAAGTTCATCGTTTTAACTCGATGCATATTAATCAATCCAGCTTCTTTTAAAATCTTTAGATGATGTGATACAGCAGGTCTAGATAAATGTGTCTTTTTAGTGATTTCAGGTACACGCATCCCTACTTCATCATTTTCTAAAAGAACTAGAAATATATTCTGACGATTTTCATCTCCTAAAGCAATAAATACTTTTTGGAAATTCTTGAATTTTTCAGATATTAATTTTCTTTGTTTATAACATTCATCCATATCATCACTCCGTTCATTCGTTTAGTTATATGAACCATTATATCAAAATCTTTTTATTTTTGATGAATGGTAAAGAAAATAAAGACCAATGAAATTCATCAAGCATTTTCATTTTAATATGCATTTTTTGACCTTTTCTTGTTTAACTCATTCGATATAATAAAATTTAGAAAGATAGAAAGAAGGAATATGATGAGAATTTTAGTAGGAACAGTTTCAAAAGCTGATGTCATTAAAGATGCTATCTTATCAATGGATATCCCATTCACTTATGAAGGTAAAAGAGGCTTACAAATGGTATTTAGCTGCGAAACAACTGATGAAAAAGGAACATTACGCCAAGTTAAAGATAAACTAAAAACAATCCCTGAATTAGGTGGATTATTCTATAATTTATACATTGATGAATAACAAAAAGACGAAGAAACATTGTGATATTTCTTCGCTTTTCTTATATAAACCATTGTAGAGAAAACTTTACTAAAAGCCTATAACTTTTCTAAATCTTTTCTTAAAATCCTTCTTACTAATGTAAGTTAATTTCCCTTGTTTTCCATACTCTTTATATAGATAATTCCCTTTTTCTATAACGCCTTCACCCATATTAGTAATTTGTCCATCCAATACTATCATATCTTCGTATATTTTCATCACCAAAAATAATTTTCCTGTATTTTTTTCTTTATATTTATAAAATGTGGATAATCCCAATGGAGTTCTTCTTTTAAACATAATTTTTCTCCTGTACAATTAAAAACTCACTTTCGTGAGTTTTCTTTTCACATCATGTGCCTCATTAGATTTTTATGGGAGTTTTATGATTTCTTTTTAGGTAGACGATTATGCTGCTTTTTCCCCTGTTGTTTTGTTTGACGATGTACTTTTTCTTTCTTTGGCTGTTCTTTTACTTCATTAGATTCTTTTTTTACTTCTTTTTGTTGTGGTTTATTTTTATCGTATAATTCCACTTTCGTTTTTGCCATATAGTCATGCAATGCTCGATGAGATGGTGTTCCCCCTACCAGCATAGCTGATAAAATGCATAAAACAGTTCCAATGATAGACCAGACATAATCTACATAAACCATACAGGTCAAGGTAACCATCTGACGAATATACCCAGAAACAACAAACGCTATACTTTCTAATAAAAATAATCCGATAACCTGACGTATCATTAATATTTTAAGATCAACAGAACTTCCATCTAATTTCACAATTCGATAATTAGTTAGACGTTTGCCTAATGTTTGTCCAGGATAGATTTTCCATGGCACATATACATAATAGAATAAAGCAAATAATAATGACCCTATTCCTGCTACATATGCCCAGATTTGATCATATCCTAAAGCTGGGAAAATATATAAATCGGAAAACATATCAGATTTTCCTGTAATGATACCATAAGTAAAGACTGCAGGCAATCCACTGAAAATTCCACCTAGACCCCAGTCAATGACATAGGATAAAAAACGTTTTGAAAATTCCACGTTACATGGACTTTTATCTATTTTATTGTTGTACCAAGTATAAGCTTTTTGTAATACTCCCATAGATATTCCTCTCTTATTTCTTTTGTGTATACAGCCAATCCATTGCGGCTTTAAAGCGTTTCATACCATCTTCCAGTTTAGATTTTGGACATCCGCAGTTTAAGCGAAGATACTTTGTCCCGCTTTCACCATAAGTTTCCCCCTTCATAATAGCAACTTTTCCTACATGAACAAGGGCATCCTGAATTTCTTCAGTTGTAAATGGTACTTCTCTAGCATCAATCCAAGCTAAATATGTTCCATCAGGAATTTCAAATTTAAAATCAGGAAGTTCCTTATCAATAAAAGACTTCACGTATTCCATATTAGATCTTATATAAGCATTTAACTGATCAATATAATCATCACATTCTCTATAACCTACCATAGTCGCATACATTCCTAAAATACTTACAGAATTCAAGAAATCTACTTTTCTTGTCTGATGTAAGAATGCATCTCTTATTTCTTCATTCGGAACTAATAAATACGATCCAATTAGTCCTGGTACATTTAATGTTTTACTACAAGAAGATGCAGTATATAATTCTTTATATTCATTAATATATGACAATAAAGGTATATGTTTATTATCTCTTAATTGAATATCCATATGAATTTCATCTGAAATAATTTTAACATGATGTTTTTTACATAAAGATACGATGGTATCCATTTCATCTTTTGTCCATATTCTTCCAGTTGGATTATGTGGTGCACATAATAATAAGATTTCTGCTTCTTCTAGCTGTTTTTCAAATAATGGAAAATCAATTTCAAAAGTACCATTTTTTGCGACTAAATGATGTGAAATCAATCTACGATCATTATCTTCTATTACAGTAAAGAATGAATCATACATTGGATTAAAGGTTAATACTGCATCTTTGGGTTTTGATAATAAACGAATCAATATAGATACAGAATACATAACGGATGGGCTATAAAGTACCCAACCTTCCTTCATATCACAGTTGTGTCTACGTTTATAAAAATCCGTGATACTGCTTTTGAAATCATGGTGATTCCATCTTGAATATCCATAAATTTCATGTTTTGCGACTTCTAATATTTTTTCGGTAATTGGTTTTGGTATTTTAAAGTCCGTATCGGAAATAGAAAATGGCAATAAATCCTTTTCTCCAAAGCGATCTTCAATATAATCCCATTGTGTACAATATGTTCCTAAGCGATTATTGACTTCATCAAAATTATAATTCATAAATTACTTCTCCTTTAAGATACAAAGTTCTTTTGAAGTTTTATTCAAGGCAACTCCGACACCGTTTTTTATTAAGACATCATCCTCAATGCGAACACCACCAACCCCAGGTACATATACACCTGGTTCACAAGACATAAGCATATTTTCTTTTAATATTGTGGTAGATGATTGATTTAACATTGGGAATTCACATCCATCACCAATTCCAATACCATGCCCTAAGCCATGTCCAAAGTACTCACCATAGCCTCTTTTTGTGATAATATCACGAGCAACTGCATCAACAGCCTGTCCTGTCATTCCCTCACGAATACTAGCTAGTGCAGTTGTCTGTGCTTCATATACAGTATTATAGATATCAAGCATTTTATCACTTGGCTTTCCAATAAATACCATACGTGTTATATCAGATTGATAATTATTTAATTGTACCCCAAAATCCATCATAATAGGCTCATGTGCTGATATTTTTCGATTTGTTGGTCTTCCATGAGGTAAAGCTGTTCTTGGACCTGAAGAAACAATGGTATCAAAGGACATTTTCTGAGCACCCATTGATATTGCGTAATAGTGTAATAATGCACTGATTTCATTCTCACTCATGCCAATATGAATCTTATCTTTTACTTTAACAAGAATTTCATCTGCCATATCTACAGCTAATTGAATTTTTTGAATTTCTTCCTCTTCCTTGCGAATACGAAGCAATCCTAATTCATCACTCCATAAAGACAGTTCAAAGCCTTCCTGTGCATATGCCTGATACATCTTTACTGATGTAGAAGCATCTTCTAACGCTAATTTTCTACAGCCGCATGCTTTTAAAGTTTTAGATATATCTGAAATAGCATTTTCCTGAATTAAATGAATTTCTAAATCATGTTCTCTTTCTTTAGCTTCTTCTAAATATCTCCCATCTAAGAATAAGTACCCTTTATCTTTCGTGATTACAATCTGACAGCCGCTTCCAGTAAGAGTATTTAAATATTTTTTCATGGTAGCACTTTTCAATACAACTGCATCATTCTGACTATTTTCCAACATATTTTGCACTTTATCAATATAATTTGCCATGTTTCTTACCTCCTTATATAAAGGAAATTGATCCTTTTTGGTTCTAATTTTGAAAATAAGGCAAGCAGAAGCTTGCCTTATCTAACTGTTTATTTTAGAAGTCTAGATCTAAATCATCTAATAGAGCTTCGTCTTCTTTAGAGATAACTGATTTCTTTTCAGTGATTTCTGCTTCTTTTTCAAGTTCACGTTTTTCATATAATTTGAAGAATGGATACCAGATCAAGATTGATAAAATCAACTGAATACCATTAGCAACAATTGACATATAATCCATATTTGTCAAGAAACCTTCAAGGAAGACACCAACATATGGAGGTGTGAATGTTGAACAATCCACGATTCCAAAATACATCATCCAATGAGGAATTGTACCAATGATACCACCACAGATTACATAAGGAATAAAGAAGATTGGGTTTAATACGATAGGTGCACCGAATAGAATTGGTTCATTGATACCAAATAGAGCAGGGATCAATGCGATACGACCAATCTGTTTCTGTGCTTTTGATTTTGATAATAAGCACCAGAATACCAAACCAATAGTAACACCTGTACCAGTAAAGTTACCAAATGCAGATTCAACACCTGGAGTGAAGAAGTGCATTGCTTCACCACCAGCTTTAACAGCTTCAATATTTTCAGCTAAGAACTGAGAAGAAATTGGACTTGTAACTGGACTTAATACAGATGGATGAATACCGAAGAAGAATAGTAAACAACGTAAAATCTGTAAGAATGTTACTGCCAATGGGTTATCCATAGAACCAACTAGTGGTGATAGGATATTAGCAAAGATCATTGGTGGAACTGTGTGTAAACCATTTTCACATACAACACGGATAATTAAGAAGAAACCAACTACAATTAAAGTTACTGGAATCATTTCAAAAGAACGTGATACGAAATCAGGTACTGATTCAGGCATTTTAATTGTAAAGTTTTTCTTTTTACACCAGCGATATAATTCTACTGCGATCAATGAAGCAAACATTGCCGCAAATAAACCTTTAGGTCCAAGGTAAGTTGTAGAAATACCACCATCTTCAGTATATTCTACAGCCATCATCAAGAAAGCAATTAATGCCATACTTACAGAGCCAGGAACATCTAGTTTGTAAGAGTTAGCTAGATGATATGCAATAACTACAGAAACGTATACTGACATCAATGCCATACCAACATTATAAGGAATAGCAATAACAGATGAATTTGCCATAATCCATTGAGAAAGCGGATTATTTTCTCCAATCATGTTAGGGATTGCATCAGGAATCAAACAGAAACTACCAATCAACAGTAATGGTGTCATCGCAACCATTGCTTTTTTGATAGCACTTAAGTGAACCTGCTTATCCATTTTGTTTGCGATTGGAGTAAGATATTTGTTCATAAATGCCTCAAATTTATCAAACATAATTTTCTCTCCTATTCATTTTTCATTTAATTTTTAATTCATTTTTTCATTTATAATTCTATTTGTTCATATCAGCTTTTTTTCTTGCGATTAAAGCCATTTTTAATACTGTTGCCCCGTCCATTTTTCCATATGTGTCTTTATCAACGATAACATAAGGAATTTTGTATGGATCGATAATTGGTTTAATGTAGTCCAATTTGTGAGCAATCTGTGGACCGATTACTAGAACATCGCAATCTTCCACTTCACTATTTAGAATATCTACTGGAACAGCTACAAATGAGAAATCATCACTATTTAATTTAGCAGATTCTTTCACTGTTTTTTTCATACTGTCCATTAGCATTGTAGTGGAAAATCCACCTGCACAACAAAGTACAATCTTCATCTTACTTTCCCTCCTTTGCTTCAAAAATATTAATTAATTCCTCAATTAGATCTCTTGCCAATTGAGATGTCATATAATGATCCTGTGCATGAACCATTAATAACCCAATTTCAGGTTTGTCGTCACCGCCAGACATTTCTGCTGTAATTAACTGTGTCTGAATCTTGTGAGCGGCAAGGTCAATTTCACGAGCTTCATTTAACAATTTTCTCGCTTCATCGTAGCGGCTTTCACGTACCATTTTCAATGCCTCAAAAGCTTTTGCTTTACTGTCTCCTGCAGATGAGATCATACCTACGATCTGCTGTTCAATTTCAGTCATTTCCTTTTCCTCCTTAAAAACTAATGAAATCCTCGAAATTTTCTTTTTTCAGCGTTCTAGCTAGTTCACATACCAATGCAATCGTACTTTCCAGATCATCTTCATGTACTAATGACCATGCCCCATGGCAATAGCGTAGTGGTATTCCGATTACTAATGCAAGTTTCCCATTTCTTGATAAATGAGCATTTCCTGCATCCGTTCCTCCACCGCTGAACATGTCACATTGATAAGAAATTCCACAGCGTTTTGCAGTTTCTTTCACATAGCTTAGAAGCTTTTCATTGGGGGCCATCGTCTTATCGTAATGAACGATCATGCAGCCTTTACCAATCAATCGATGGTTTGTATAATTTTTTACCAATTCTGGATTATTTGCCACATCAATCGCAAATACGATATCCGGATTTATCTGGTATGTAGCAGTTTTTCCGCCACGAACCCCAACTTCCTCACTGCTTGATGCTACCATATAAACATCAGCTGCTGTATTTTCATTTGATAATCGCTTTAATGCTTCTGCTATTACATAACAGCCTGTACGATCATCCATTGCTTTTCCTGCGTACACCTTCTCATTGTTCATCTGTACACATTCACTCGCAAAACATACCATGTTTCCGATTTCTACACCTAGTGCTTCTACTTCTTCACGTGTATCCACACCTAAATCAACATACATGTCCTTAACATTACCTTTTTCATTTTTAGTAACATTCAAGATACCTGTAACCTTACGACCATCATTGGTTGTGATACGAACTTTCTGCATTTCTTTACTCTTATCTAATACACCACCTAGGGCAATCAGGTACACAAAACCAATGTCTGAAATATGACGAACTAAGAATCCGACTTCGTCCATATGAGCAGAGAACATAATCTTTAGCGGATTATCCTCTGTTCCCTTTTTATGGAATATTACACTTCCTAAATGATCATAAGACACATCATCACATAAAGCAGAACATTCTTCTTTCATAATGTTTCTAACTTCACTCTCCTTCGATGCAACTGCATCTGCATCACTTAATCGTTTCAACAATTCCCTCATTTCATACACCTCCATTCAATTCTTTTATCACAATCAACAATTCCTCTAGTGTTTTCATTTCTAAAACACGTTTTAATCTTCTTTCATCCTTCATCAATAAATACAATAGCCTTGTCACTTCTTTATGAACTTCGTAATCTTCTTTAACTAAAGAAACCATAAAGATAATACGAACAGGTTTTCCTTCGTGGACTAATGGATTATCAAGAATACATACAGAAATCATATTCTTTTGTGCTGATATTTCGATTGGATGCGGTATACATACACCATTCATATATACCGTACTCATATAAGATTCTCTTTCCAGTACATATTTCTGATAATTTTCTCCACCATAGCCACTATCTTCCAACTGTTTAGCCATATCCTTTAAAGCATCTTCATAAGTCTTATAAGAAGCTATTTTAAAGAACTCATGACAGAACAGTTTTGTAATTGGAGAACCATTGTCTACTAAAGAGAATGAGTGACAGTTATCGTATTGCAGGAATTTTCTTATCTGCATTAGATCATCATCGTCTAATAATTCTTTAATATGAATTACTGGAACCTGAAACTCTCTATCAAGTTCCATAATCGTAAAGATCAGATCTGGTTTAAATTGTTCCAGTTCATCTAACTGTAAAAAGCTGAATGTTTGTACATTTGAACTAGTGAATAAGGATTCAAGCTGCATCTTAATAAGATAAGCACTGCCTCCTCCGGAGGAACAGACAACTCCTATATTATTAAACCGCATAATTTTTTCATTACGTTCTTTTTCCATATGACCAGCAAAATGCGTAGCGATAAATCCAGCTTCATCATGAGTAACTTCTACTCCATATTTTTCTTTCAACATATCGCTGAATCGAATTGCGATATTAAATATCATTGGATAACGAATACAGATTTCATTAATTAAAGTATTTTTATACGATATTTTCTGATGTAATCGATCAATTAATAGCGATACATGTGTTAAAAGAGATTTCTTAAACTCCGCATCATTAGAAAATTCAGTATGATAGCTTTCGTCAATTTCAATCAGAAATTTATCTATTTCATGACTTAACTCTTTACTCAACGATGTTTTCGCTACTTTAATTCGCACATTTTTCTGTAATTTATCAATTAACAAATCAATACTTTCTTTACTGATTTCTATTGGATAATGTTTTTCCAGCTGTTCTTTCATCTTCCATGCAATGCGATGGCTCCAGCTTGATTCATCTATTGAATCTATATCCGATACTTCTTTCTTTAAATAAGCATAATAAGCTGTGACTCTTAACCAAACAACTACATTTTTTAACTCGTTATAATTGATATTTAAGTCTTCTTCTTCCATCTGTGCAATTAAAGCATTATCGATAGAAGTAAAATCCTTTAACACTTCATCAAATTCTTTTTCAATGATCTTATTTTCATCATAGAATAAATCCGCAAGCAATGTCTTATAAGCCTTCATAGAACCCACAATACGAACTCCATAATGGCTTCTTCTTTCCAGCTCAAGCTGATAGCTTTTCACCAATTCATCAACTTCATGCATATTGTTTTTTACAGATGTCTTACTGATCTGAAAATGTTCCGCAATGCGATCCATTGAAATGAAATTCTTCTGTATAACAAGATAAGCAACAATATTACGAATTCTATCTTTGGTACTATATACTTCATTTACCTTTAGCGTCTCAATAAATTCATCTAGTAAATCTTTATTGATTACTTCCAAAAGATAGCCTCTTCCTCTACGCATATGTAACTGAAATCCTTTTCGTGAAGATACCTGTATAAGATAAGATAAATCATTTTGAATAGTTCGTTTAGAAACCTGGTAACGTTCCATGAAAAAATCTAAACTAAGATAATCTTTTTCATTCAATAAATCATTCATGATTGAATATAATCTCATACAGTTCCTCCTTTCTTGACTATCGCTTACATAATTATTATAAAGTCCGCTTTTTTATAAGAACAGATTAACTATTTCGCACAATTATGCAAAACAAAACCTAATAGTGAAATAAATAACATAATATATATAGAAAAAATGCCAATAATAGTATTTTACTATGATTGACATTTTATACTGTTTTATAGATTTTCATTCTATTTGTCTTTCGTAGTGTTTTTCATGTGTTTTTGAATTTTTCTTAACATATCATTCACATCTAGCGGTTTAGCTAGATGATCATTCATTCCCACTTCTAGACAATGATTGATATCTTCCACAAAGGCATCTGCAGTCATTGCGAGAATCGGAATATCTTTCCCATCAGGGCGATCCGCCAAATTCCTTATCATTTCTGTTGCCTGATATCCATCCATAATCGGCATACGTAAATCCATTAAAATAAGCTGGTAATAATTAGGTTCTTTTGCTTTAAACATCTCAACACATTGTTTACCATTTTCAGCCCATTCTACCTTAAATCCTTTTTCACTTAACAATTCATTTGCGATTTCATAATTGATATCATTATCCTCCGCAAGTAGAATTGTCACATTACTAAAATCTGTCTCCTGTTTTGTGTTTTCTGTTTTAACATCTTCATAATGCATATAATGAGCTAATCCATGATAAAGAGTAGATTTAAATAATGGCTTTGAAATAAAACCATTGACACCAGCTTCTTTGGCATCATCTTCAATTTCTGAATAATCATTTGCGGAAATTAATAAAATTGGTATATCATCACCTATACTCTTTCTGATTGCTTTTGCTGTCTCAATACCGTTCATAACCGGCATCTTCCAATCAAGCAATACTACTTGATAACTATTGCCTTTATCATGGTGTTCTTTCACCATTTCCACAGCTTTTTTACCTTTTGTAGTATATTCTGCATGGATTCCGATTTCTTTAAGTGAATGAACTGCATCCTGGCATAACTCTTCATCATCATCCACAACCAGCATATTCCATTCCGGTAATATCATTTCTTCTTCTGTGATATCCGCTTTTTCAAAATCAAGAATCACATGGAATGTTGTACCTTTATCTAGTTCACTTTCAACTTCAATGTTGCCTTCCATCTTATCCACAATATATTTTGTGATTGTCATACCTAGACCGCTGCCTTCTGTTTTATGAACTCTTTTATTATCTTCACGAACAAAGGATTCAAAGATACGTTTTTGGAATTCCGGTGTCATACCAATACCTGTATCTTTTATCCAGAAATGTGTCCTTACCCAATCTTTTCCTTTAACAGATTCTTCCTGTTTAACACTGACATTAATACTTCCTTTTTCAGGAGTAAACTTCATCGCATTTGACAAAAGATTGATCAAAATCTGATTTAGCCGTACTCCATCACAGAATACCTGTTCAGAAATAATATTTTTAATACTGATATTAAATACCTGATCTTTAGCTTTTATCTGTGGCTGTACGATATTAACGATACTTTCCATTGTCTCTTTTAAACTAATTAATTCCATATTAAGATTCAGTTTTCCACTCTCAATCTTAGACATATCCAGTACATCGTTAATTAGTCCTAATAAATGTTTACTTGATAATGTAATTTTCTGAAGACAGTTTTTAACCTGTTCTTTATTATCAATATTTGTTATCGCAATTGCGGTTAATCCAACAATCGCATTCATTGGAGTTCTAATATCATGGCTCATATTAGATAAGAATTCACTCTTGGCTTGATTTGCATGTTCTGCTTCATGTTGGGCTTTTTCAATTTCCTTGATTTGCTTATGAGATAGGTTAAAATAAATCGCAAATATAATCATAGCCGCAATTAATATAATTCCACAGCCTATTGTTGTTGATGAAATTCTACTGCTTGCCAAATCAGAAACCGCATTATCTAAAGCACCATGCGGCATAACCGTAATGAGTGACCATTGAGAATTTTCCATTGGTATACAATAAATATGACGAGTATCTCCTTGAATGGAGACTTCCATTGTATAGATACCTCGATTAATAATTGCTTTCTTTAATTCCACAATAACCTTTTCTGCATCTTGTTCACCAAAATCACCTTTTTCTAATAGCCATGTGAAATAGTTATCCCCCTGTGTATCAGAGTTTTTTATCACAAAGCTTCCATCCTGCCTTACAATATGTGAGAACACGATACTATTATTGTCATTTAAAGCTAGAGCTTCATTTAATTTTTCAATTGGCAATCCAACTACTAAAGCCGTACAATCAGAACCATCAGGAAGCGGATAGCCTTCACCATTAGGATATCCTACTGAGATACCATATAATAAGATCCGATCACCATCTTTTGTTTCTCCTGTTCCTATCATTAGTTTACCATTATTCATAGAATCCATAAATATTTCTTTATTTACAATAGAAACAGAATCACCATAGATAAGAAACTCATTTCCTGCTTTGTTGTATAACGACATATAAATAAATTCTCGATATTTCCCCATATTCTCTAAACCGCTTAATGTTGTTTCATCTAGTGTTTCTACTTCTTCTGGAGGAAATGCTTCAATAATCGCATTGATCTGCTGATAGCGTAGATTGACAAGAGTATCAAAATGATTCTGGTACTGTTTACTGATTTCTTCCATATAAATATTCGCAACTTCTGAAATCGTATTTTTACTCTCTGTCACCATTGTTGAGGTAATCCAATAAAATACGCATACACATAATAAAGCAAGAAATATTAGACTTCCCCATAGAAAATGATTCGTTCTCCTTTTTAATTTTTCCATCATTTTCATCTCTCTTTCTAATGCAGATATATCTTACTTATATTATATATCTTTCTTCTTCAGCAGCATAAACAGATTGCGAAGTTTTACATTATTTCCATAAGTAAGAGTTCCTCTACGATATAGCTTAGCCCCTGCAAATCCCATAAGAATAACTGTAATTACAAGAAGAGCTAAAGAGATTATAATTTCTATTGTGGAGACACTTCCCACAGCTACATTTACAAACATGCACATCCATGATGTAAAAGGCAAATAACATGCGATTTTCGCTAAGATGCCATCAGGCATATATAGCGTCATATAGCTAATGAAAAATACTGCGATGATTAATAACTGAATGGGCATAGTAGCTCCATTTACTTCTTCTACTTTCGAACACATTGCGCCGATTGCGCCAAAAAGGAAACTGAATAATAAATAACCTAATATTCCAAATAAAGCAAATGTAACCAAAACAAGTGAAGGAATCTGTAGGAATCTATCAAGCATGTGATTCCAATGTTCCGCATTTATCTGATAAGCCAATAAGAAAGAGCCAATCATAATACTTGTTTGAATAACTCCGGCAATCGCTCCTGCAAATACTTTCCCAAAAATCAAAGCATTAGGAGAACAGCTTGTCGTTAATATCTCAATTGCTCGATTACTTTTTTCACTCGCAACACCAACACCAATCTGATTTCCATAGATCAGTATCATCATATACAATACTAGAATTAAAATATATGTATAAAAATAATTACTTTGACCATCTGTACCTAATACTGTCATATCAGAAACTACCGGTGTAGTATAAATCTGTTGAATCTTATTTACATCATAGTTCAATGCGGATAGTTCTTTTGCCTGGTATTGCTGCTGCATATATGTTTCAAAACGAGATGTATTCATATCATTTAGACTAGAATTATCCACATAATACATAAATTCTACATCACTTTTTATTTCAAATCCTGCATCTGTTTTCTGCTCTTTTACCGCATTCTTTAAATCTTCTATTGAATCCGCATAAGTAATTGTATACTCAGGAAAATTCACTTGCAGTAATTCTTCATTCACTAACTTATGCTGATCATAAATCGTCATTGTCTTATCTTTTGTAACAGTTTCTTCTGTTTCATCATTTGATAAAAAGCGAGGTATGCTTAATAAAACAAAGGCACTGATCATTACGATAATAGTTGATATTATAAAAGACTTCTTTTTCAACATAGAACGTAATTCAAACATTAGAACTAACAATACTTCTCTCATGCCTCATCACCTGCTTTCTCCACAAAAATATCTGTTAAGCTTGCTTCATATACATAAAATGCTTCTATGTCTACATCTAAACCCATTAGTTTCTGTAAAGCCTGCTGTCTTGTTACACCGGCATGCAGCTCTAAGATATAATCTGTATCTTTCTGTGTATAAATTTGAAATAAATCTTTGCACTGTTCCCTAAGCACATGATCCAAATCATTATGTGTAGCACGTAAAACAATACGATTTCTACCAAAATTCTTTTTAATCTGTTTCAGATTTCCCTGTAAAACTATATCCCCATGATGAAGAATAACGATTTCTTCACAAAACTCCTCAACATAATTCATCTGATGAGAAGAAAAAATTACTAGTTTACCTTCCTGAATCTGTTCTTCAATCACATCTTTTAGAATCTGTGAATTGACAGGATCTAATCCAGAAAACGGTTCATCTAATATAATGATATCCGGATCACACATCAATGTCTGTGCCAGCTGCACTTTCTGCTGATTACCTTTACTTAAAGTATCTAAAACTCGATGTTCATATTCCTCAATCCCTAATCGTTTTAACCATTTCTTCACATTATCTTTTGCTTCTTTATTAGATAAACCTCTTAATTGAGATAAAAATATCAATTGTTCTGAAACCTTCTTTTTTGGATATAAGCCTCTTTCTTCAGGTAAATAACCTATATTATAATCTTTAGGATGAAATATCTTTCCATCTATTTTCATAGTTCCTTCATTTGCCTTAAACACGTCCATCAAAATACGAATTGTAGTAGACTTACCGGCTCCATTTCTTCCTAACAACCCCAAAGCTTTACCGCTCTTAACAGAAAATGAAATACCATGCAATACTTCTTTTCCATCAAAGCTTTTATGTAAATTTTGAATATCTAAAATCATAAAGTCCCTCCTTGCCTTGTTGATTCTATTATATATTAAAAATATGAAAAAAAACGATAAACATCTAGTATTTATCGTTTTTTTACATAAAAGTGATAATCTTTTAATATTCTTTTTATTACCCCATCTTTTTCAACATGATCTATTATTTCCGCAATATCAATTACTTCCTTAACAGCACTTGAAGAAGTATATGCCCTATCTGCCATCTCCAACAATTCCACATCCTGTTTATGATAAGCAAAAGCACATAGACGAGAATAATTACACTCTTTCTGTATAGCTAAAACACCATCCTTCTTACTAACTGATTTACTATATATTTCCATAATCAGGTTATCCTGAAATGTTCGAAAATACATAACGATACCATTAGCCCAAGGTTGTTTTTGAATCATAGACGACCATACACTTATCTGTTCTTCACTTCCTACTATCGTTACATAAAGACAATCATGAATATTAATATTTTTCTCATAAACATAGCTATGATAAGGCATTTTACGCATAGCATGGTAATATGCTTCCTCTATATCGGATTGAAAATCATGATAGTAAGTGTGTAAGACATGATAATGAATAGAGTTCTGAAATAAAGTGAAGTTATACTTATTGGCTAACACTGTCAAAGCTTCAACACATTCCTTTTTCATAAAATGGCAATGAGAATATGTCTGTGATTTACAGTCATATAAAGCTGCCCCATTCATAACAATCAATGGTAAAGAAAGCTTTATATCTTTAAGAATAGGCAGTAGAGAAGATGGTGTTCGAGATGTTGCCAGTGTAATAGCACAGTCATCTTCTAATAATTCTTTCAGCTTAATTTTCGTATAACCTGATAACGTTTCATTATCCTGTAAAAGCATATGGTCTAATGTTGTGACATATAATGTATCTTTTCGCTTATGATGAGGTAAATGTATCTTATTCACTACATAAGCAACACCAATTCCAATTAATGTATCTAACATACGATTCCATGCAAATAAGAATGGATTACTATCCATCCTATGTGTAATCGCTATACTCATAAACACAACACAGGAAATATAAGAAGCACTTGTTTTCTTAAAGACTACCGTTACATAAATAATAGGAATGATCATTATAGAAATTATACAATAAAGAAAGAAATCTCCTTGAATAGGTACATGATCTTTAATAACTAAAAACAACATACCAAATAACCCACCTATAAATGTCCCAACAACACGATTCAAACCAACTTTTTTAGTATGCTGTACATCCTGCTGAATACACAACACTGATGCTATACAGGAATAAAAAACTACACCTGCCTGATTACGAAGCATATTGATTATAAAACATAAAAATACCGCAAATGCTGATTTCAATATTCGTTTTCCTATTCTAGGCATCATATATCTCCTCCAGTGTTTTTATTATAAACATAAAAATAAATTTGTAAATAGACCTAAGAAAAAAAGACCTTGTGTTAAGGTCTTTTAGCGATGCTTCATCATTCTTGAAACCTGAATCAGGAATGTTGGAATAAATGCCAATCCATAGATCGTAAGAATCTGTTGGATAGTAATCGTTGTTACTGAGAACAAACCATGTAATGCTGGCACAAATAGGATTGCATTTAAGAATATAAATCCTACAATAAATGCCATAATTGAATATTTATTAGAGAAGAATCCAATATGATATAAAGAATGATTTGCACGGCAGTTAAATCCATGGAATAAACGAGCTAAACATAGTGTTGAGAAAGCCATTGTTGTCGCAATTGCCCAGCTTTCTTTTAATCCCATGAAATAAGCAGCCATAGTAACAATCGCAATCAGAATACCCTGAATTCCTAACTGTTTCATTGTCTGTGGTGTTAAGATACCGTCATTAGGATCTCTTGGTTTTTCTTTCAATATATCTTTTGTACTACGTTCCATACCAATCGCAATCGCTGGAAGTGAATCCGTTACTAAGTTAATAAATAATAAATGCACTGGTAAGAATGGTACCTGTAAAGATAATAGAGAAGCCGCTAATACACACAGGATACCAGATAAGTTTCCTGACAATAGATAAATAATCGCATTTTTAATGTTTGCATAAATATTACGACCTGTCGCAACAGCTTTAACGATTGTCGCAAAGTTATCATCAGTTAAGATCATACTTGCGGCATCCTTACTTACTTCTGTACCGGTAATTCCCATCGCAATACCAATATCAGCTTGTTTTAATGCTGGGGCATCATTAACACCATCACCAGTCATTGCGGCAATTTTACCTTTTTTCTGCCATGCATGTACAATACGAATTTTATGTTCCGGCGCAACACGTGCATATACACGAATACGTTCTAAGCGTTCCATTAATTCATCTTCACTCATTGCATTTAGTTCTGTACCATCTACACATTCATCGCCATCTTCATAAATCCCAATAGATTTCGCAATACTACGAGCAGTAACTTTATGGTCACCAGTAATCATAACAGGAATAATTCCAGCTCTCTTACAGTTCGCAACAGCTGCTTCGCTTTCTACACGTGGAGGATCCATTAAAGAAATCAATCCTAAGAAAGTTAAGTTACATTCATCATTAATATCAATATGATCGCGATGCATAATTTTAGTCGCAAAACCTAAAACACGTAATCCATTTTCTGCGAAAGTATTATTCATTTTTAATATTTCTTCACGATCCTGATCTGTAATTTCACGAATACCATCTGCACACTGAATATGAGTAACTTTTTTAAGAATTTCATCACATGCACCCTTCAGCATCAAACGATATTCACCATCGATTTTATGAAGCGTAGACATCAGTTTACGTTCAGAATCAAATGGATTCTCATCAATACGAGGATATTTTTCTCGTGTTTTTCCTTCATCAATATTATAGATTTCTAATAAATCCACAAGCGCAAGCTCTGTTGGATCCCCGATTCGCTGAGATTCATTGATTACCGCATCACAGCATAATGCGAAGCCTAACATCAGCATACGATCAAGAGGTGTTGCTTCGTTCAGGTTATTCGCATGAATCAGTTCATGATTACGATATACCTGCTGAGCAGTCATTTTATTCTGTGTCAATGTTCCTGTTTTATCTGAACAAATAACAGATACACATCCTAAACTTTCTACTGAATTAATATTTTTAATGATAGCATTTTCCTTTGCCATCTGGCTAGTACCCATTGCCAATACAATCGTAACAATACTTGCCAATGCTTCTGGAATAGCCGCAACAGCTAAAGCCACCGCAAACATCAATGCATCCATGATTGGTGTTCCACGCCAAACATTTAGTCCAAACACAACAATACAAATCGCAATGATCGCAATACTTAGTTTCTTACTAAAATCATCTAATGTAATTTGTAATGGAGTCTTTCTTTCTTCTGCAGTATTCATTAAGGTCGCAATTTTTCCGATTTCAGTCTCCATACCAACAGCCGTAACCACAACCTTAGCACGTCCATAAGTCACTAGACCGCTAGAAAATACCATGTTTTTCTGATCACCAAGACCACATTCTCCCTCAATAACATCTTTCTGCTTCTGAACACTTTCTACTTCGCCTGTTAAAGCACTCTCATTTACCTGTAAAGAATAATTTTCTATGATTCGTCCATCAGCACCTACGACATCTCCTGCCTCCAGAATTAAAATATCACCCACTGTTAATTCCTGACTAGGCACTTCTGTAACCTTACCATCACGAAGGACACGGCTATGTGGTGTAGATAGCTGTTTCAAGGCAGCTAAAGATTTCTGTGCCTTTACACTTTGAACTGTACCTAAAATTGCATTCATTGTGATTACAGCTAAAATAACGATCGTACTTTCTACTTCCCCACTTAACATAGAAATTATCGCAGCCGCAATAAGAATAATAACCAATAAATCTTTAAACTGTGATAAAAAAATCATGAAGGCACTTTCCGGTTTAACTTCCTCTAGCTCATTTCTTCCATATTTTTCTAAACGAGCTGAAGCTTCCGTTTTACTTAAACCTTCCACTTTCGCATCAAGTTCCTCTAATACTTGTGCTGTATCTTTCTCATACATATGTTTCATTACATTACCTCATCTTTCCTATCATACTTCCATAGTCTTGCCATTTTTTCATAATAAAAACGAGACTATAGAAAAAATCTATAAGTCTCGTCAATTACCGAATGCAGGCCAGAAGGTATTTCCTTCGGGTTTGTTGACCAGCTTCACACATGATTATGTGCTGACTACTCCCTTATGTGAGACAAGTGTACCAAAAAACAAACTAAATGTAAATGAAAATTACTTTAAATTTACACAAAGTTAATAATCAGACACTTTGTAAACACTTTGATAAGGAAGGAATAATCTGCTTCTTTCTCGATATAACTCCGTTCACAAAATATAAATTATCAGAAACATCATCTTTAAATGCTTCATCTACAACATAACTTAATGGTCCAATGAAAATTAGATTACTGCCACTTCCGTCTGCTGCAGTAAAACACATCATTAGTAAATCAAATGAATTGATCTCATTTATCTTTACCATATAGGCTTTTATCTCATCTTTTACTTTTACAATTTCTTTTTCATCCGCAACATTGATCTGTCCAATCGCAATACGCTTGCCATCTATATTATACTCTTTGAAATCATTGTATAAGATTTCTGACATGCTTCTACCCTTTAATGTTGCGACTGCACCAAACATTTCTTTCGCAATATCACCTAAATCAATTTCCGCAATCTGTGCCAGCTCTTTTGCAATTTCAATATCTTTTGGAGTCGTAGTTGGTGAATTAAAATTCATCGTATCACTAATGATAGCACAGCACATAATTGCCGCAATCTTCTTCTCAGGAACAATTCCTGCTTCCTTATATATACGTGCAATAATGGAAACTGTACTGCCTATGATCTCATTACGAAAAATAACTGGAGTTGAAGTTTCCACATCTCCAATTCGATGATGATCCACAATTTCTAAAATCTCTGCTTCTTTAATATCATCAATACTCTGTGAAACCTCATTATGGTCTACTAAAATAAATTTCTTCTTTTTATAATTCAATAAATGATAACGTGAAATAGACCCTAATACAACACCCTGCTGATTTACAACTGGATAAGAACGATACCTAGATTTTGACATTTTCTTATATACATCATCTATATAAGAATGGTGATGAAAACTAATGATCTTTCGATTCATGATCAATTCCACACTAGGACATCGATACATGCTTCTTGCGACTTGAAACATATTCAAAGGTGTTTTAATAATTGTACAATTATTCTCTTCTGCTAAACGAATAACACCCTGTGAAACAATATCCACATCCACCAAAATCATACAGCCTGCCCCATCACTCAAAGCACGCTTCTGTAACCTCAAATCATCGTTCACTACAACGATGCTATCCTTATAATCTATATCTTTATAATCTGCCTGTTTACTGCACAAAATATGTATTCTTCCATTTGTACGATAATACTTGCTTTCATACAAAAACTCGCCATTCAATACTTTACGAATGTTCTCACATGATGTATTCTGCATTAAATAAATCGGTTTCTCCCCACGATCACTCATCAATATATTCGTCATATCTGATAAAGATACAACACCGATTAGTCTCTGATCCTTATCCACTACAAACAAAGCACTCGTTGGCTTCATCCCCATAATATCCCATGCTTCTTTAATTGTATCTTCTTTATGCAAAAGCAATGGTTCATCATAAGCCACATCATATAACTTAACTTTCGCATTCTCAATATAAACAGGTTCCGGTACCTGAAACTTCTTTAAAACAAAATCCGTCTCAGGATTTAAATCTCCCAAACGACAGGCAATTGCATTCACCCCCTGTTTTCTTTTCAACTCAGCATAAGCAATCGCAGATACAATAGAATCTGTATCAGGGTTTTTATGTCCTATTATATGAACAATATCTTTCATTTCAATCACTTTCCTATTCCCTAAATATATATTTATTGTATCTTATTTTTCTTACATTTTCTAGTGTAAGCGTTATCTTTATGGTGGTTAAAGAAAAAAATCATGATGCAATAATAATATTTACTATTATATAAAACCTCTTAAGTCATCTTCTTTTAAAAAACGCATTAAAAATTAGTTATTGAGTTAACAAAATAACATTGAATTTAGCAAATATTCAATATAAAATAATTATGTAAGCAAGTAAAAAAATATGTCATAATAAATTAAATGAGGAGGAATTTTGTTATGGAAAAAAAACTACTAACAATAATGATAGGTTTTTTTATCGTTATGATAATTCTGTTTATCGGTCCGGTATTGAATTATATGTTCATAGATGAAAAATCTTCGATATATGGTGCAATTACTTTAAATACACTTATAAATATATTGTTAGGCTATTTGATTATAAAAAAATTATCAGAAATCAATACTTCTATTAAAGATCAAAAGGACAATCATTAATAAAATTTCAATAAAAGCTTGTTATTTTTACATTTAACAAAGCTTTTTTATTAGTAATAAATAAAGCGATCATTAGACCGCTTTTAGATTATTCCTGTAATGCCTTTATCACTTCTTCTCGAAGTTCTTCCTCTACTTTTAATAGATCCATTGCTTTATAAACATCTAGATTTGGAAGTTCTTCCATTAAACTTTTCACATGTTGGATTGTACCTTCCAGCATACCTTGAGCAATACCTTGTGTTATTCCTTGTGTTATACCTTGAGTTATTCCTTGTGTTATACCTTGAGAAAAAACTTCTTTTCTACCAATTTTTTTCCCTTCTTTAATCCCGCCTTCCCATACTCCTTGGCTTAAATTACACATTTCTTCCACCTCCGAGTGCGCACGTTCTTGCGCTTAATATATATTTCTTTAGAAATCATCGCTCCTACAT
>OLQY01000641.1_pt1 | contig 37877 bp, 32 predicted proteins | sample 1672851 | NCBI WGS metagenome assembly OLQY01 (sample SAMEA3136730, study PRJEB25190) | human gut metagenome | reverse complement strand
CAAAGCTGAAAGCTTTCCGGAACCCCCAGCCTAGCTGGGGGTTTTCTGTGCACAAAAAAAGCGCGGTCTAACACCGCGCAATGGATAATCAACAGTTACTACTTTTTTTACTTTTTAGAATGACGTCCGTACACCGCCCAGGTGATAACCACACAGGCGACATAGAAGATCAGGAATACTTTCATCGCATCGACCGGAGAGCCAGTTAATGCCAGGGACGTACCGAATGCTTTCGGGATAAAGAAGCCGCCGATCGCACCAATAGCTGAGATAAAGCCCAGCGCTGCCGCAGTGTCGGTCGCCGCCTCGCGCATCGCTTTCTCTTCTGAACCGCCTTCAGCTTTCACTCTGTCCATCGTCAGCTTGCGAAAGATAACGGAGATCATCTGGAAGGTTGAACCACTCCCCAGACCAGCCGTTAGGAACAGCGCCAGGAACACCGCAAAGAAGGCGATAAAGTTGCCACCGACACCGTTTGATGGCAGCGTCAGGAACAGTAAGGCACTGAAAATAGCCATCAGCACGAAGTTCACCAGCGTTACGCGGGTCCCCCCCAGTCGGTCAGAGATTGCGCCGCCTGCTGAACGAGCCAGAGCGCCAATCAACGGTCCAAAGAAGGCGTAATGCAGGATCTGTACCTCAGGAAACTGCGTTTTTGACAGCATCGCGAAACCGGCAGAGAAACCGATAAATGAACCGAAGGTTGCCAGATACAGCAGGCTCATAATCCACAGGTGCCCGCGTTTCAGCACCGGCAATTGCTCTTTCAGCGAAGCTTTTGAGGTTGCCAGTTCATTCATACCAAACCATGCGGCCAGCGTTAATACAGCCAGGAACGGGACCCAAATCCATGCAGCGTTTGCCAGATACAGCTGCGTACCATCCGGTTGTTCAACACCCTGGCTGCCAAATGCGGCAAAGATTGACAGTGAAACCACCAGCGGAGCGACCAACTGCATCACGCTGACGCCCATGTTACCCAAACCACCGTTCAGACCCAGCGCGCCGCCCTGTTTCTGTTTTGGAAAGAAGAAGCTGATGTTTGCCATGCTGGAGGCAAAGTTCGCACCGGCAAAACCGCACAACAGGGAGATAATGATAAAGGTACTAAATGGCGTGGAGGTATCCTGCACCGCAAAACCTAACCATACGCAAGGAATGATCAGGATACCGGTGCTGAACGCCGTCCAGCGACGTCCACCAAACAGGGGGACCATAAAGGAGTACGGTACACGCAGCAGCGCACCGGACACCGAAGGTAATGCCGTCAGCATGAACAGTTGTTCAGTGGTGAAATCAAATCCGACTTTCGGTAAGTTTACCGCCACGGCGCTAAATAACATCCACACGCAAAACGCCAGCAGCAAGCAAGGGACGGAAATCCACAGGTTACGGCTGGCGATTCGATGACCACGCTGCTGCCAGAAGGCGGGATCTTCCGGCCGCCATTCAGTAATTACAGCTCCAGATGCCCTTTCCGGGGCAGATGAGTGACTCATAGACACCTCTGATACTTGTTTCGATGCCTGCCACATTAGGGTTTACAGCTGGAGGTAAGTTGATATAAATCAAAGGAAAAGGCGTCATTATTGATGCCTGAAATTTATCATCATCCTAAATGAGTACATAACTTCGGTAAAAAAGATGTGGTTTTTCACGCTTCTGTCGTCCCCTACTCCCCCTCGTTTAGGATCTCTCCCTCTGGCGGCAATTAAGGGGTAGCCCGTTTGAGGTATGGGTATACTCCAGTGTATCGCCGAGAATAACGCCACTGCCTGCAGCAGAATCGTCATTCAATAAGGTTTTCGGTTTTACGAAAACCCGAAGGAACAAGTCACCATGTTTAAACGTTGTCTTTCCCCGCTTACGCTGGTCAACCAGGTGGCGCTGATTGTTTTATTGTCTACTGCCATCGGCGTGGCGGGTATGGCAGTCTCTGGCTGGCTGGTTCAGGGCGTTCAGGGTAGCGCGCATGCAATCAACAAAGCGGGATCGCTGCGCATGCAAAGCTATCGCCTGTTGGCGGCCATACCGCTGGACGCCAACGATCAACCATTGCTGGATGAAATGGAGCAAACGGCGTTTAGCCCGGAATTGACGCGTGCCGCGCAGCGTGACGGACAACAGGCGCAGTTAAAAGCCTTACAGGATTACTGGCACACCAAACTGGCACCGGGGCTTGCGCATGCGCAAACGCCTGATGCGGTAGCGCAGGATGTCAGGCGCTTTGTGGGCGGACTGGATAAGCTGGTCACCGCCTTTGACCATACCACCGAGTTACGCATTGAACGCGTCGTCTTGCTGCATCGCCTGATGGCCGTATTTATGGCGTTGCTGCTGGTCTTCACCATTATCTGGCTGCGCGTGCGCCTGTTACAGCCGTGGAAACAACTGCTGGCGATGGCGCGAGCCGTCAGTCAACGTGATTTTACCCAACGCGCACATATCAGTGGGCGTAATGAGATGGCAGCGCTGGGCTCGGCGCTGAATAATATGTCGGAAGAACTGGCCGAAAGTTACGCGGTGCTGGAACAGCGGGTACAGGAGAAAACGGCGGGTCTGGAGCACAAAAATCAGATCCTCTCTTTCCTGTGGCAAGCCAACCGCCGTCTGCACTCTCAGGTGCCGTTGTGCGAACGCCTCTCTCCGGTACTGAACGGCCTGCAAAATTTGACCCTGCTGCATGATATTGAACTGCGGGTCTATGATCTGGAAGATGAAGATAATCATCAGGAATTTACCTGCCAGTCCAATGTCAGCTGTGATGAGAAAGGCTGCCATTTGTGTCCGCGCGGTACGCTACCCGCCATTGACGGCGGTATCACACTGAAATGGCGGCTAACCGATGCCCATACCCAGTATGGTATCCTGCTCGCGACTTTGCCGTACGGACGCCATCTCAGCCACGATCAGCAGCAACTGGTTGATACCCTGGTTGAGCAACTGACCGCAACGCTTGCACTCGACAGGCATCAGGAGCGTCAGCAGCAGTTGATCGTGATGGAAGAGCGTGCCACCATTGCGCGCGAACTTCATGATTCTATTGCACAATCGCTCTCCTGTATGAAGATGCAGGTGAGCTGTTTGCAGATGCAGGGCGATGCGCTTTCAGATAACTGCCGCGAGCTGCTCAGTCAGATTCGTAACGAGCTAAACGCTTCCTGGGCGCAACTGCGCGAGCTGTTAACGACCTTCCGTTTACAGCTGACGGAACCTGGGTTGAGACCGGCGCTGGAAGCCAGCTGTCAGGAATACAGCGCGCGTTTTGGCTTTACGGTTAAGCTGGATTATCAGCTGCCACCGCGTCTGGTCCCTTCGCATCAGGCGATTCACCTGCTACAAATTGCGCGCGAAGCCCTGAGCAACGCCCTCAAACACTCTCAGGCCGATGAAGTGGTCGTGACGGTGGTGCAAAATGGTAAGCAGGTCAAACTAACAGTGCAAGATAACGGCTGCGGCGTACCGGAAAACGCCGAACGCAGTAACCACTACGGCATGATAATCATGCGCGACCGTGCGCAGAGCTTGCGCGGCGATTGCCGTGTACGCCGTCGCGAGACAGGCGGTACTGAAGTTGCTGTCACTTTTATTCCCGAAACAAACTTCACAGAAGTCCAAGGAGATACCCATGAGTAATCTGGAACCGGCAACCATCCTGTTGATCGACGATCATCCGATGCTGCGAACCGGTGTAAAACAGCTTGTCAGCATGGCGCCCGATATCACCGTTGTCGGCGAAGCCAGCAATGGTGAGCAGGGTATCGAGCTGGCAGAATCCCTTGATCCCGATCTGATCCTTCTTGATCTCAACATGCCCGGCATGAACGGTCTGGAAACACTCGACAAGCTGCGTGAGAAATCACTGTCAGGCCGTATCGTCGTGTTTAGCGTATCCAACCATGAAGAAGACGTGGTTACTGCACTGAAGCGCGGTGCCGACGGTTATCTACTGAAAGATATGGAGCCGGAAGATTTGCTGAAAGCATTGCAGCAAGCGGCTGCCGGTGAAATGGTGCTGAGCGAAGCCTTAACGCCGGTTCTGGCCGCCAGCCTACGCGCCAATCGTGCAACGTCCGACCGTGATGTTACTCAACTGACGCCGCGCGAACGCGATATTCTTAAGCTCATCGCCCAGGGCCTGCCTAACAAGATGATCGCCCGCCGCCTGGACATCACCGAAAGCACGGTAAAAGTTCACGTGAAGCATATGCTGAAGAAAATGAAGCTCAAATCACGTGTTGAAGCCGCGGTATGGGTGCACCAGGAACGTATTTTCTGATAACGCGCGCATGCGTCATTGTTAACGAGGATCATTTTCCGAAACGCTAGTAAACGGTTCGGTCAGTGATAGCGTGATCTCATTGGAAGAGACACGCTGGCCCTGCTCATCTTCTACCACCACAGACAACCGCCAGCGGTTCGTCGCACCTTCTCTGCTGTCCCACTTCGGCATAATAATCGTCCAGCCCTGCGCGCTTCGGTTATTGCTGCCAGCCGTTAAGCTCAACGCCTGAGTATCGCCCTGCCACGTCAGGTGGCGGATCCCATGCAAACTACGCACCTGCAGCTTCAGCGCCACCGTCTCTCCCGGTTTGAGATCCCAGGGCGGCGTGGCCAAAAATACCGACAGCGTTTTACGCTGGCGATACTCCAGCGTCGGCAAATTGTTACGCTGCGGATCGTCATAACGACTGCCGCGCAGTGAACGGCTGTTCGCCACCTCACTGACCATCAACTGTTTTTTTAACGGCACGCCAAAACGGTAACTAAGGGTTAAGCCGAGGTTATTCTGGCTGATTCCGCTTTCCCCCTGCTTATGCTGCGCTGTCACCGTGATTAGCGGCACCGGTGTATAGCTCAGCCCGAGGTTCACCGCCAGCGGATTGTGATACCCGGTTCCCGAATGAAATAGATCCACCCGGTCGCCAAAATACTGTTCCACGCTGACGCTGGTATTGAGGTGTTGATAGAACGGCATCCGCATTTGCGCGGTCAGATCGTAGCCGCGGGCCATCCGTTGTTGCTGGGTTGCAAAACGATCCTGCCAGGAAGACAACGGTTGATAATAGTTAGCGGATAAGCGCAAATATTCGCCCCACGCCTCTGCGCCGAGGCCTCCGCGGGGCAGATTTTCATCCAGTAAGTTGTCATAAAAGGTGTTGTAACCCAGTAACCAACCGTCGCGTACCCAACGTTGCCCAATCCCCGCATTACTGACTAAGCCGTCGTCCTGTTGCGTCACTCCTAGCTGGCTCCAGGTAAGATAACGTTGATTGTCCTGCCACGGCACAAACCAGCTTCCCCGACTCCCGGTAAAACTGCCTTCGTTATCCACCTGCAACCCGATGCTGGCATTTCCCCAGGGAGAGAGCCAGGACTCCAGTTGCTGATTCACCTGTTCGCTGACCGTATCACGCACCTGGCCAAACGCGAACTGCTTCGCCTGTTCACCGGTATCAAGCCCGTTATCAGTCATGCTGGCTTCACCAAACGCTTTGACCATTTCGGCAAAATGCTTTTCGCCTGCCCGCGACTCCGGGGCCATGCCAAGATCGGGCAAGCCATCACTATTGTTATCGAAAGGGTTTTCAGCCTGGTGCACAAAGGATGACTGCGCGTTAGCAGTACCGCCTGCCAGCGGCAAGAGTGCGAATACAGCAAGAGAAGAACAGATAATACGGCTCAAATCGTTAGTGGTTTCTTACATCAATTAGCCACAGTGGCATACTTATCTTAAACCATAACGTTTTCAGCGTTGATTTTCAGCCCCTCCCCCTTTTTTCGGCATTATCCTGGCATTGAGAAATAGGTGTAACATACGTGTCGGTTATTAACGCTTACATGCAGTAACAGGAGTAAAAATGCAAAAGATAGTGATCGTCGCAAACGGAGCGGCTTATGGAAGCGAATCGTTATTTAACAGCCTGCGTCTGGCTATCGCCCTGCGCGAACAAGAAGCCACTCTCGACCTGCGTCTGTTTTTAATGTCTGATGCCGTAACCGCAGGATTACGTGGTCAGAAACCCGCGGAAGGCTACAATATTCAGCAAATGCTGGAGATCCTGACAGCGCAAAATGTTCCGGTAAAACTATGCAAAACCTGCACCGATGGTCGTGGGATCACGGCGCTGCCGTTAATTGACGGAGTGGCCGTCGGCACGCTGGTAGAACTGGCTCAATGGACGCTGGCTGCAGATAAAGTGTTGACCTTCTGATATACCGTTTTCAGGCAAGCGCACTGAAAGTGTCGATAATTTCCGGATTTAATATTTGATGGGCGCGGTTTCGTTGAACGTTAGCACGCCCGTTCAACCCTTTTGAGGTGTTTTGTCACTTTTGTTTAATCGTTATGCCATTTTTTGATCAAAATCAGCATCCTGTTGCTCCCCCTTTGGTGTTATGCAATGAGTGAAATGTGAACAACATCACGCAGCACTTTCGACAGAAAGTACGTTGTTTTCAAGAACGGGGTGAAAAATGGCATTAGTGAAGGCAAGTTTAAAGTTATTTGGTGGCGATACGGTGGTTGTGCGCTGTTCCGAGCGCTGTCACATCCATCTGATGAGCGAAAAAAATCACGTCAAAGACACGCAGTCCGACATCTTAAGCGTGCAGGATCGTGATAACGCATGGTTGACCGTGCCCTATACCGGCGTCTGGAACGTGCTGATCGACAGCCACAGTCAGTCGCTTGAGCATTCGATAAGTTATATTGCAGCCTAAGCGTGACATGCCCGAAAAGCGCCTGGCTTTCGGGCATACAATTCCACGCCGGGTTCAGGCAAACCCTGGCCGCATAACGCCTTCCGGCAGGTTCTCTCCCAACAATCGTTTGACCGTGATCACCAGATCATTAAGACAATCATCCTGCATCCCCAGCTTGACCAGCTCTTGTTCCAGCGAGAACAGATACTGGGCATTGGTGCCTAAAGGTCCGCTGGCCGCGGCGATAAGCGGCGCGATCACCTGCGCGCGCGTGTCTGACTCAAACAGCGGATGGCGCGGATCCATAATAAACACCAGCGCGTTCACCGTACGGCCGTCATCAAGCGCCAGCTGGCACCAGGTCGGCAGATAGCATCCGGTGATCATTTCTCGCTTCCACAACAGAGAAAGCTCTTGTTCCAGCGACGCGTCCGGCAAGCGGTAGGCCACACCGGTGGTACGTCCGCCCTCTTTCAGGGCCAGCATGCGGCCTGGCTGACACGCCGTTCCTCGCCCCGCCGTCAGGCGCAGACAAAATGCACGGTGCCAGCCGACTAATGTGCCGGTACAGGACTCTTCAAACTCTAAGGCCGGGTTCCACATCAACGATCCATAACCGAAGATCCACACCGGTCCATCATCTGGTCGACAAGCGAGCGTGGCGGCCAGTGAGGCTGCACGTTGTTCCGCTGACCAGAGTAGTGATTCTTCAATAGCACCAAATGCCGTCTTACAGTCGGCATTCAATAAAAAATCACGCGTTAACACCTTACACCTCCGCCACTGCTGCTTCCCTGCGACAACTTTTTTGACGCCTTCCGGGCTTTTTTACTGCTCATTTTGAAACCAATAGCTGGACAATAGGCAATTCACCGCTCGCTTGCAAGCCAGTAACCGCGCGGCGTAGCACGATTCGCTAACGCCTGATGCAAGCGAGTTTATAAAGGCATTATAATTGATACTGTTACGTCTTTTTATGCCATTTACCATCATCACCTTTTTGGTAATCATTTTTAACCGCGGCCCACGCCACCTTATGTGCCGTCTCTTCTCGGGTGGCATCGTCGCGGCGGTCAGATTTGTCTTTATACTGTTCCCAGGCGCTGTTGAAAGCTTCTTTATAAATGTCCTGAGCATGGGCTGGCAGAACGTGCTGCACGCTGTCAGGCAGATCGCTTTTAGATTTATAGGGCATTGTGAACTCCTCTTTTTAGGCTAAACCTTAAGTGTGGTTAACAATGCGGCGAGACGCCAATAATGGACATTTTTAGAAATTTTCTTTACCTAACCTTCTGTTAATTAAACAGTCTATAAACAAGAAATTTGTTTTTGGCCGCTTTGAGATGGAAAACAGGTGATGTAGTAAAATTTCGTAAAATGTCACCTACAAAACCACGTTTTCTGTTATTTTTTACATTCTTTAATACTTTTTATAATTATAAATACCTGCAGAGATGGAGAATTAATGCAATGACACAAGCACATGAGGCGGTAAAAACCCGCCACAAGGAGACCTCTCTCGTCTTCCCGATTTTGGCGCTGGTAGTACTGTTCTTCTGGGGGAGCAGTCAGTCACTACCAGTGGTCATCGGTATTAATGCGCTGGCCCTTATTGGTATATTAAGCAGCGCATTCAGCGTTGTCCGTCATGCGGACGTATTAGCGCATCGACTTGGCGAACCCTACGGGTCGCTGATCCTCAGTTTGTCCGTTGTTATTCTTGAAGTCAGCTTAATCTCCGCATTAATGGCAACCGGCGATGCCGCACCTACGCTCATGCGCGATACGCTGTATTCAATCATTATGATCGTAACCGGGGGTCTGGTCGGTTTTTCATTACTATTAGGTGGCCGTAAATTTGCCACTCAGTATATGAACCTATTTGGTATTAAGCAGTATTTAATCGCCCTGTTCCCACTGGCCATTATTGTACTGGTATTCCCGATGGCGTTGCCGGGGGCAAATTTCACTACCGCGCAGGCGCTGTTGGTGGCGTTAATTTCTGCGGCGATGTACGGCGTATTTTTGCTGATTCAAACTAAAACGCACCAAAGTCTGTTCATTTACGAGCATGAAGACGAGGGTGACGACGATGACCCGCATCACGGTAAGCCGTCTGCGCACAGCAATCTGTGGCACGCCGCCTGGCTTATCATTCATCTGATCGCTGTTATTGCCGTGACCAAGATGAACGCCAGCCCGCTTGAGACCTTGCTGACTGAACTGAATGCGCCAGTCGCATTTACGGGTTTCCTGGTCGCGTTACTGATCCTCTCGCCTGAAGGACTGGGCGCACTGAAAGCGGTTCTGAGCAATCAGGTACAGCGGGCAATGAATTTATTCTTCGGTTCGGTATTAGCCACAATTTCGCTGACCGTACCGGTGGTGACGCTGATTGCATGGGCAACCGGGAATGATTTGATGTTTGCGCTGGGTGCGCCAGAGATGATTGTGATGGTTTCATCACTGGTTCTGTGTCAGATCTCTTTCTCCACCGGACGCACCAATGTGCTTAACGGTGCAGCGCATCTGGCACTGTTTATTGCCTATCTGATGACAATATTTGCCTGATTATTATTTTAGACGTACCCCACGGTCCTCTTCAGGGCCGTTTTCTTTTCTGCCGATATAACACAATCAATGGCGCGTCTGGTGCCTGACGGCGACCTTTATACCCTTTTCAAATAGCAGGCCGGAGGGAAACTCCGGCCTGTCACACTCTCTTAGTTCTCGGTATCCAGCTCGTCGAAGCTTTTCACCAGGTCATCAATCGCTTTAATCTGCGTCAGGAACTGTTCCAGCTTCGCCAGCGGCAGCGCGGATGGACCATCGCATTTCGCATTGGCTGGATCCGGATGCGCTTCAATAAACAGACCTGCCAGACCAACCGCCATACCGGCACGCGCCAGTTCGGTAACCTGCGCACGACGACCGCCGCTTGCTGCGCCAAACGGATCGCGGCACTGCAGCGCATGGGTAACGTCAAAAATCACCGGTGAGTTGCCGGAGACTTTCTTCATCACGCTGAAGCCCAGCATGTCCACAACCAGATTGTCATAACCAAAGTTCGCACCACGGTCGCACAGAATAACCTTATCGTTGCCGCCTTCATGGAATTTATCCACGATGTTGCCCATCTGAGCCGGGCTGATGAACTGCGGTTTCTTCACGTTGATAACGGCACCGGTTTTCGCCATTGCTTCCACCAGATCGGTCTGACGAGCAAGGAATGCCGGAAGCTGAATCACATCCACCACATCAGCAACAGGCTGTGCCTGGCTGGCTTCGTGAACGTCGGTGATCACTTTTACGCCAAAAGTCTGTTTCAGTTCCTGGAAGATTTTCATCCCTTCTTCAAGGCCCGGTCCACGGTAAGAGTGGATGGAAGAACGGTTGGCTTTATCAAAGGAGGCTTTAAACACGTAAGGGATACCCAGCTTTTGAGTAACGGTTACGTAGTGCTCACAAATGCGCATCGCCAGATCGCGGGATTCCAGCACGTTCATTCCGCCAAACAGCACGAACGGCAGGTCATTTGCCACGTTGATGTCGCCAATGCTAACCACTTTTTGTTTCATAGGATCGCCTTAAACGGTAGGTAAAGTGTGATTAATCAATGCAATACAATTTGTTTGTGCGAAATAGTATTAATTTGCGCACGAATCATTTCGCTGATCGGGTCTTCCGGACACTGTTCAACGAAATAACTTAAATCTGTCAGCGCAACATGTTCGCACTCGAGTTGCGCGTATATTAAACCACGATCGCGAATTTCATACGGATCTTCAGGATTAAACTGCAATAGTGCTTCACTGGCACGCAGCGCCAGCTCCATTTGCCGCTCTTCCATCAGTGATGATTTCAGCGTGTCGAGCAGTTTGCGGATCACTTCCGCGTTATCCGCCTCATCCAGGTCTTCGTTAAACAGCTCCGCGACCGGGCTGATGTTCCCCTTCAACCACACTTCCAGCGTGTGCTCATTTAACGTTTCGCCATTGAATGGATTGATTAGCCACATTTCACCATCGAGCGACTCAATACGAAGGATCAGTTGCGTCGGGAAAATCACCGGTACCAGCGGCAGCTCCAGTCTGTTGGCAATCCACAATAAGATCGCCCCCAGAGACACGGCGCTGCCCTGCCGATTTTTCAGTACCTGGTCAAGCCAGAGTGCATCAGAAAGACGATAGACGCCGTGGGTATCCGTAAATCCCCATTCGCCGTAAAAAAGTGCCAGCAGTTTTTCCAGTTGCTCATCCTGAGACAGGAGCTGGCTAATTTCTTCTTGCGCCAGACTGACCAGACGTTCCAGTTCGTCGTAGACAGTTTGTGTTGGAAAATCCAGACGGATAGACTCCGACGCCAGGATCATCCCATCACACAATGGCGCTTTATTAAATTCGAAATCAGCTAACGACCTCATGCTTACCCCAGTAACGGTATTTTTGTGGTGGCGAGTTTAATGATGATGTACAGCACCACCAGCGCCAGCGGAAATGCGACTAATCGCGCCTGCTGACTGCGCGCCCGACGATAATCGAGCGCAATAAAACCCAAAACGATGTAAATGATAACCCCAAACAGCTTTTCAGTCAGCCATGTCCCGTGCTCAGCGAATGGCAGGATGTGCGCTTTAACCATTAACGCCACGCCGCTGAGTAATAAAACGGTATCCACAACCGGTGGCACAATGCGCGTCCAGCGTGCGCAGGCAAGACGCGAGTCGGTGTAACGCCACCAAAAACGCAGCGTCAGCAAGCCAACGGAAAGCGCAATACTGATGAGATGAATGTTGAGTAACACACTGAAGGTACTCATGATGGGATGCGTCCAAGCGTAATTCGCTCGTTGCCGCCATAATCACGGCAGGTTTCAACCGCCTGGTAACCCGCACGAGTAAAGACGTCCCGGACGGCCTGCCCCTGCTGCCAGCCATGTTCCAGCAACAGATAGCCGCCGGGCGTTAACACGCGCTGAGACTGGTCAATGATATGCACAATATCCGCCAGTCCCCGATCGCCCGCCACCAGTGCCGACAGAGGTTCAAAGCGTACATCGCCTTGCGCCAGGTGCGGATCCTGTTCGTCGATATACGGCGGATTGCTGACAATCATGTCAAACTGCTGTCCCTGCAAAGCGCTGAACCAGTTGCTTTGCAGCACGCAAACATTGTCGATGCCCAGATGCTGTTTGTTGCGAGTGGCCAGCGCAACGGCATCCGGCATGCGGTCAACCGCCGTTACTGCGCAATCCGGACGCTCGGTTGCCAGCGCCAGCGCAATGGCGCCCGTGCCGGTTCCCAAATCGAGAATGCGGCACGCTGAGGCCGGCAGGCGAGCCAGCGCCTGTTCCACCAGACACTCAGTATCCGGACGAGGAATAAGCGTAGCCGGAGACACAAACAGCGGCAGTGACCAGAACTCCCGCACGCCGGTTAAATGCGCCACCGGCTCACCCCGCTGACGGCGCTCCAGTAATGTGTCGAGCTGTTGACGCTGCGCCTCGGTTAATACCGTTTCACCGAAAGCCAAAATAAAGGTGCGTCCCTTACCTGTAACAAACTCGAGCAAAATCTCGGCGTCACGGCGCGGGCTTTCACTTGCCTGTAATTGACTTATCGCTTCACGCAGCCAGTGCTGATAATCCATTAATCCTGCTCGGACAACGCCGCCAGTTGGTCGGCCTGGTATTCCTGGACAATTGGCTCAATGAGCATATCCAGTTTGCCTTCCATCGCTTCATCCAGACGGTAGAGCGTCAGGTTAATGCGGTGATCGGTCACGCGACCCTGCGGGAAGTTATAGGTACGGTTGCGATCGCTGCGATCGCCACTGCCCAACAGATTGCGACGCTCAGAGGCTTCTGCCTGTTGACGTCTTGCCACTTCGGCGGCACGAATTCGCGCCCCCAGCACCGACATCGCTTTCGCTTTGTTTTTATGCTGCGAACGTTCGTCCTGGCATTCCACTACGATACCGGTCGGCAAGTGGGTAATACGGATTGCGGAGTCGGTGGTGTTAACGTGCTGACCCCCTGCGCCTGATGAACGGAAGGTATCAATACGCAGATCGGCCGGGTTGATGTCCGGCAGTTCGGCATCCGGCAGTTCCGGCATGACCGCGACCGTACAGGCCGAGGTGTGAATACGGCCCTGTGACTCCGTCGCAGGTACGCGTTGCACACGATGCCCACCGGACTCAAATTTCAGTCGACCGTACACGCCTTCGCCGCTAATTTTAGCAATGACTTCTTTAAACCCGCCATGTTCGCCTTCGCTGGCGCTCATGATCTCTACCCGCCAGCGACGCGATTCAGCGTAACGGCTGTACATGCGGAACAGATCGCCGGCAAACAGCGCGGCCTCATCACCACCGGTTCCCGCACGCACTTCGAGGAAGGCGTTACGTTCGTCATCAGGATCTTTAGGCAACAGCAGAACCTGCAGATGTTGCTCCAGCTGCTCGCATTTATCTTTTGCTTCACGCAGTTCATCCTGCGCCATTTCACGCATTTCAGGATCGTCGAGCATCATCTGAGCCGTCTCGATATCTTCCTGAACCTGTTGCCAGTCCGTAAAACAGCGAGATACATCGCTTAATTGCGCATATTCGCGCGACAGTGCACGAAAGCGTTCCTGGTCTGCGATAGTACCCGCATCCCCGAGCAGCGCCTGAACTTCTTCATGGCGTTCATGCAGGGCTTCCAGTTTGGCAACGATAGAAGGCTTCATAGGCGTAAATGCACCCTGTAAAAAATAAGATTGGTGTGCTGCTACTCCAGCCCGAGGCTGTCGCGCAGAATATTCAGGCGTTCACTATCCCCGTCACGGGCGGCCTGTTGAAGTGATTTGGTTGGTGCATGGATCAAGCGGTTGGTCAGTTTCCAGGCCAGATCCTGCATAATGGCTTGCGCATCACCACCCTGTTGAAGAGCGGCCAACGCTTTGGCAGTCAGTTCATCACGGATCTGTTCTGACTGACTGCGATACTCGCGGATAGTTTCACTTGCGCCCTGAGCGCGTAGCCAGGCCATAAATTCGCTGGTTTCCTGCGCCACAATGGTTTCGGCTTCCACGGCCGCCGCTTTGCGCTGGGCCAGGTTATGCGAAATGATGCTTTGCAGGTCGTCAACGCTGTACAGATAGGCGTTGGACAACTTACCCACTTCTGGCTCGACATCGCGCGGTACGGCGATATCCACCAGCAGCATAGGTTGATTACGGCGATTTTTAAGCGCGCGCTCCACCATTCCTTTGCCGATAATCGGCAGCGGGCTGGCGGTAGAACTGATAATAATATCGGCATCCTGTAAACGCGCATCGATATCACTCAGTGAAATCACTTCGGCGCCGACTTCATCCGCCAGCACCTGCGCCCGCTCGCGGGTACGGTTGGCGATGATCATCTTCTTCACTTGATGCTCACGCAGGTGTCGCGCCACCAGCTCAATGGTTTCGCCTGCGCCCACTAACAGCACGGTCACCGTGGAGAGCGATTCAAATATTTGCCGCGCCAGCGTACAGGCGGCAAAAGCCACGGACACGGCGCTGGCACCGATGTCTGTTTCTGTTCGTACACGTTTAGCGACAGAGAATGATTTCTGGAACATGCGTTCCAGCGCACTGGCGTTCAGGTGACCTTTTTGCGAATCCGCAAAAGCTTTTTTCACCTGCCCCAGAATCTGCGGTTCACCAAGCACCAGCGAATCCAGACCGCTGGCAACACGCATCAAATGACTGACGGCGTCGTTGTCCTGGTGCCAGTACAGGCTATTGCGCAAGTCTTCTTCATTAAGATTATGGTAATCGCACAGCCAGCGAACCAGCGCTTCTTGCAGGTTATCCTGCTCTTCAACGCTGAGATACAGTTCCGTACGGTTACACGTCGACAGCACCACCCCGCCCTGCACCATTGGCTGCGCAAGCAGGCTGTCCAGCGCCTGATCGAGCGTATCCGGCGAAAACGTTACGCGTTCTCGCAGCGATACAGGTGCCGTTTTATGGTTAATACCAAGCGCTAAAAGGGTCATGTGTGCGGGAATAGTACCAGCGTTGATAAGGTTAGACTGGGTGCATCATACAGGATGCGTGCGGTCAATAAAAGAGACTGCCCCCTTTTGGAGTAATAGCTTAGTGCACAAATTTGAGCGATTTAAGATAACTTGAACGTAGACGATGTATGATGGCGGCGCTAGCATTAAGAGTTATAACTGCAACGTATCTCAAGGATTTGTCATCATTATGACCCTGCCTGATTTTCGCCTGATTCGCCTGCTGCCGCTCGCGGCCCTGGCTCTTACCGCCTGTACGCTCAACGCGCCGAAAGGTCCCGGCAAAAGCCCTGACTCTCCACAGTGGCGCCAGCACCAGCAGGAAGTACGCGCCCTGAACCAATATCAGACGCGCGGTGCGTTTGCGTATATTTCCGATCAACAGAAAGTCTATGCCCGCTTTTTCTGGCAACAAACCGGACAGGATCGCTACCGTCTCCTGCTGACCAATCCCCTGGGCAGCACTGAGCTGGAACTCAATGCCCAGCCGGGCAACGTCGAACTTGTCGATAACAAAGGCAAGCACTACACCGCTGACGACGCCGAAGAGATGATTGGTAAGTTGACCGGCATGCCTATTCCATTGAACAGCCTGCGCCAGTGGATCCTTGGCCTGCCGGGAGACGCCAGCGATTACAAACTCGACGACCAGTATCGTCTGAGTGAAGTGAACTACAGCAAAGACGGTAAAAACTGGAAAGTGGTCTATAGCGCCTACGACAGCAAAATTAAGCCTGCGATGCCGGCAAACATGGAACTGTCCGACGGCGATCAGCGTATTAAGCTGAAAATGGATAACTGGATTGTGAAATGATGACCCACTGGCCCTCTCCGGCAAAACTGAATCTGTTTTTATACATCACCGGGCAGCGTGCGGACGGTTATCACACTTTGCAAACGCTATTCCAGTTTCTTGATTATGGCGACACGTTAGGTATTGCGCTGCGTGGCGACGGCGAAATCCGCCTGTTAACGCCGGTGGAAGGCGTTGCACATGAAGACAATCTCATTGTCCGTGCGGCGCGCTTGCTGATAAAGGCGGCGTCTGAAAGCGATCGCCTTCCCAAAGGGAGCGGCGCCGACATCAGTATCGAAAAACGCCTGCCGATGGGCGGCGGTCTTGGCGGAGGTTCGTCTAATGCAGCTACCGTCCTGGTGGCGCTGAATCACCTTTGGCAGTGCGGACTTTCGGTTGATGAACTGGCAGGACTCGGCTTAACGCTGGGGGCGGACGTTCCCGTATTCGTGCGCGGCCATGCGGCCTTTGCTGAAGGCGTAGGTGAAATTCTGACCCCGGTCGAGCCAGAGGAAAAATGGTATCTGGTCGCCCACCCGGGAGTCAGTATTCCGACGCCAGTGATTTTTAAAGATCCCGACCTCCCGCGCAACACGCCAAAAAGGTCAATAAAAACGTTACTAAAATGTGAATTCAGCAATGATTGCGAGGTTATCGCAAGAAAACGTTTTCGCGAGGTTGATGCGGCGCTTTCCTGGCTGTTAGAATACGCGCCGTCGCGCCTGACTGGTACAGGGGCTTGTGTCTTTGCTGAATTTGACACTGAGTCTCGTGCTCGCCAGGTGCTTGAGCAAGCCCCGGAATGGCTCAAAGGCTTTGTGGCGAAAGGTGTCAACCTCTCCCCATTGCACAGAGCGTTACTCTAAATCATTCGGGTTTCAGGAAGATGGCGAAATATGCCAGCACACATGAAACGTGAACGATGACGAGTAAGCCGGGCAAGCTGAGTTGCGGTGACAACGTCACCCTGTTCCAGACGTTGCATCGCGCTCTTTAATACACCGCATGGAGAGGATACTGCCTGGCCCGCACAGTTTTCGGCAGATTCTTTCCACCAATGGACGCATGCCTGAGGTTCTTCTCGTGCCTGATATGAAGCTTTTTGCTGGTAACGCCACCCCGGAACTAGCACAACGTATTGCCAACCGCCTGTACACTTCACTCGGCGACGCCGCTGTAGGTCGCTTTAGCGACGGCGAAGTCAGCGTACAAATTAATGAAAATGTACGCGGTGGTGATATTTTCATCATCCAGTCCACTTGTGCCCCTACTAACGACAACCTGATGGAATTGGTCGTTATGGTTGATGCGCTGCGCCGTGCTTCCGCAGGCCGTATCACCGCCGTTATTCCTTACTTCGGCTATGCACGTCAGGATCGTCGCGTACGTTCCGCTCGTGTACCGATTACTGCTAAAGTCGTCGCTGATTTCCTGTCCAGCGTTGGCGTTGACCGCGTCCTCACCGTTGACCTGCATGCTGAACAGATCCAGGGCTTCTTTGACGTACCGGTTGATAACGTATTCGGTAGCCCGATCCTGTTAGAAGACATGCTGCAGCTGAATCTGGACAATCCGATTGTGGTTTCTCCGGACATCGGTGGCGTCGTGCGTGCCCGCGCTATCGCTAAACTGCTGAACGATACCGACATGGCTATCATCGACAAACGACGCCCGCGCGCGAACGTTTCTCAGGTGATGCACATTATTGGTGACGTTGCAGGTCGTGACTGCGTGCTGGTTGATGATATGATCGATACCGGCGGTACGCTGTGTAAAGCAGCAGAAGCACTGAAAGAACGTGGTGCAAAACGCGTATTTGCTTACGCTACCCACCCGATCTTCTCAGGTAATGCGGCAAACAACCTGCGCAATTCAGTGATTGATGAAGTCGTTGTCTGTGACACGATTCCACTGACTGACGAAATCAAAGCACTGCCAAACGTGCGTACATTGACCCTGTCGGGTATGCTGGCCGAAGCGATTCGTCGTATCAGCAACGAAGAATCCATCTCTGCTATGTTCGAGCATTAATCGAGCCCGGCTCAAAAACCCGCTGCGGCGGGTTTTTTTATCTGCAACATCTATTTGTATGACTTATGCCTCCTTCACCTGCCATTTAGTTGACAGATGATGCGCTCATGGATGAAACATTATTGTGAACAGATTATTTTCCTCACATGTGATGCCTTTCCGCGCCCTCATCGACGCTTGTTGGAAAGAAAAATATACCGCTTCTCGCTTTACCCGCGACCTGATCGCCGGGATAACCGTTGGGATCATTGCCATTCCGCTGGCGATGGCCCTGGCAATAGGCAGTGGCGTGGCGCCGCAGTACGGCTTGTATACCTCAGCCGTGGCTGGGATTGTTATCGCCCTTACCGGGGGTTCACGTTTTAGCGTATCTGGACCAACCGCCGCTTTCGTGGTGATTCTGTATCCGGTGTCGCAACAGTTTGGGCTGGCAGGCCTGCTGGTCGCAACGCTAATGTCCGGGATATTTCTGATCCTTTTCGGCCTCGCCCGTTTTGGTCGCCTGATCGAATATATTCCGGTATCCGTTACGTTAGGTTTTACATCGGGTATTGGTATCACCATCGGTACCATGCAGATTAAAGATTTTCTCGGTCTGCAAATGGCCCATGTCCCGGAGCACTACCTGCAAAAGGTCGGCGCGCTGTTTATGGCCCTGCCAACCCTCAACGTTGGCGATGCCGCAATTGGCGTGGTGACGCTGGGGATCCTGATTTTCTGGCCGCGTCTGGGGATCCGACTGCCGGGCCACCTTCCTGCGCTGCTGGCAGGCTGTGCGGTAATGGGGATTGTGAACCTGACCGGCGGCCATGTCGCCACCATCGGTTCTCAGTTCCACTACATTCTGGCTGATGGCTCGCAGGGTAACGGTATCCCGCAATTGCTGCCGCAACTGGTATTACCGTGGGACATGCCGGAGTCAAACTTTACCCTGAGCTGGAGTTCGTTACAGGCGCTGTTACCAGCCGCCTTCTCCATGGCGATGCTCGGGGCGATTGAATCTCTACTGTGCGCCGTCGTACTTGATGGGATGACTGGCACCAAGCATAAAGCCAACAGTGAGCTGATTGGCCAGGGCCTGGGTAACATCGTGGCACCGTTCTTCGGTGGTATCACCGCCACGGCGGCAATTGCCCGTTCTGCGGCAAACGTCCGCGCCGGGGCGACCTCACCAATTTCAGCGGTCATCCACGCGATTCTGGTGATCCTTGCCCTGCTGGTGCTTGCGCCGCTGCTTTCCTGGTTACCGCTTTCCGCCATGGCCGCCCTGCTGCTGATGGTGGCATGGAACATGAGTGAAGCGCATAAAGTGGTGGATCTGCTGCGTCATGCGCCAAAAGACGACATCATTGTCATGCTTATGTGTATGTCGCTGACGGTGCTATTCGACATGGTGATCGCCATCAGCGTCGGTATCGTTCTCGCCTCCCTGCTGTTTATGCGTCGTATCGCGCGCATGACGCGTCTGGCGCCGGTCAACGTAGACGTACCTGACGATGTGCTGGTACTGCGCGTTATTGGCCCACTTTTCTTTGCCGCTGCGGAGGGATTATTTACCGATCTCGAATCACGTATCGCAGGTAAACGTATCGTGGTCTTGAAGTGGGATGCGGTCCCGGTACTGGATGCCGGTGGTCTGGACGCTTTCCAGCGTTTTGTAAAACGCCTCCCGGAAGGATGTGAACTGCGGATCAGTAATCTGGAATTCCAGCCGTTACGTACCATGGCGCGCGCGGGCATTCAGCCGATTGCCGGACGCCTGACGTTCTTCCCGAATAAAGACGCCGCGCTGGCAGATATCAGCTGACGTGTAGCCCAGCCAGGCGAAGCGCCGCCGGACTACAAATGACAGGCAAAAAAATGGCTTCCGTGTGTGGGAGCCATTTTTATAATCAGCTTATTGCTTACGCGTTCAGCAGTTGCTCAGCTGTCGCTTTCACGCTTGCCAGCAGGACTTTGACATCCTCCAGACACACCGTTGGGTTCAGCAGCGTCAGCTTCAGGCAGGTTACGCCATCTGCTTCGGTCACGCCAACATTGGCGCTACCAGAAGCCAGCAGAACGTCGCCAATACGCTGGTTCAACAGCGCAACGAACGCCATGTCGTCAGTGTGCGGACGGAAACGGAACAACACGCTTGCCAGTTGCGGCTCCATCACCAGTTCCAGATGCGGCTGGGTTTTGACAAACGCAGCCACATCACGCGCCAGCGTTACGCCGTTATCAATGATTTCGGCATACTGCTTTTTGCCCAGCGCTTCGAGACCCATCCACAGCTTCAGCGCGTCAAAACGGCGCGTGGTCTGCAGCGATTTCGACACCAGATTCGGTACGCCCGCCTCTTCATCGAAATCAGAGTTCAGGTACGCCGCCTGGTAACGCATCAGCTCGTAGTGGCGAGCGTCTTTCAGCAGGAACGCGCCGCAGCTGATGGTCTGGAAGAACTGTTTGTGGAAGTCCAGCGTCACGGAATCCGCCAGTTCAAGGCCGTTCAGGAAGTGACGATACTGCTCAGAAAGCAGTAACGCCCCGCCCCATGCTGCATCCACATGCATCCAGATCTGGTGTTCTGCCGCCAGCGCCGCAATGTCCGCTAACGGGTCGATTGCACCCGCATCGGTAGTACCAGCAGTGGCGACAATCGCCATCACCTGTTCGCCGTTGGCTTTCGCCTGGGCCAGCTTGTCTTTCAGGTCAGCCAGATCCATGCGTGAGAACGCATCGGTCTTCACCTGGGTGACGGAACGGTAACCCAACCCCATCAGCGCCATGTTCTTCTGCACAGAGAAGTGCGCGCTTTCAGAGCAAAATACTTTGATTTTGCTCAGGTCGCCGGTCAGACCATTCTGCTGAATGGAATGCCCCTGGCGGGCAAAGAAGGCGTCGCGCGCCAGCATCAGGCCCATCAGGTTGCTTTGGGTGCCGCCGCTGGTGAACACGCCCGCGTCGCCTGCCGCATAGCCCACCTGCTCACGCAACCATTCGATCAGTTTGATCTCAATGATGGTCGCCGACGGGCTCTGATCCCAGGAGTCCATACTCTGGTTGGTGGCGTTGATCAACACTTCTGCCGCCTGGCTAATCACCAGGCTCGGGCAGTGCAGGTGCGCCACGCACTGCGCATGGTGAACCAACAAGCTGTCTTTCAGAAAGTATTCAACCGCACGCTCAATAGCGGCCTGGTTGCCCAGGCCCTGAGACGTAAAATTCAGGTTGATACGTTCGCGCAGTTGCTCAACGGTTTTGCCCTGATACATCTCAGGTTGCTTCAACCATTCAACGACCGCTTGCGTACTCTGTTCGATAGCGTCCTGGTAGGCAGCAATGCTTTGTGCCGAGCCGGACAGAATCGGATTTACGTCTGACATTCGATCCAACTCCGTTTAAACCGGCTTCACGCCAGCGCCCAGCAGGGCATTTTCGAATTTATCGAGGAAAATCTCCAGCTCTGCGTTGGTGATCAACAGAGACGGCAGCAGACGCAGTACGCAACCGTTACGGCCGCCACGCTCCAGAATCAGGCCGTTTTCGAAACATTTTTTCTGCAGCAGCGCGGAAAGCTCTCCATCGGCCGGGTAGCAGCCCATGTGATCCTGCGCTTCGTTCGGCTTAACGATTTCCAGACCAATCATCAGGCCCAGACCACGTACCTGGCCGATAACCGGGTAACGTTTCTGCAGGTCAGTCAGTTTGCCTTTCAGCCACTCGCCCTGGGCAGCAACTTTATCGGCAATCTTGTCGTCTTTGAGGATTTTCAGCGTTGTCAGACCGGTCGCCATCGCCAGTTGGTTGCCGCGGAAGGTGCCAGTGTGATGGCCCGGAGCCCACGCATCGAACTGCTTTTTAATGCCCAGTACCGCCAGTGGCAGACCGCCGCCAACCGCTTTGGACATCACGATGATATCCGGCTCAATACCGGCGTGTTCGAAGGCGAACAGTTTACCCGTGCGCGCGAAGCCAGCCTGAACTTCATCGATAATCAGCAGAATGCCGTGTTCCTGGGTCACTTTACGAATACGCTGCAGCCACTCGATCGGAGCCGGGTTTACCCCGCCTTCGCCCTGCACCGCTTCGAGGATCACAGCAGCCGGTTTACGCACGCCGCTCTCAACATCGTTGATCAGGTTTTCGAAGTAGTAGGTCAATGCTTTGACGCCAGCGTCGCCGCCGATACCCAGCGGGCAACGGTACTGATGCGGATACGGCATAAACTGCACTTCCGCCATCATGTTGCTAACGGCTTCTTTCGGCGACAGGTTGCCGGTCACGGACAGCGCGCCGTGGGTCATCCCGTGGTAGCCACCGGAGAAGCTGATGATGCTGGAACGGCCGGTAACTTTCTTCGCCAGCTTCAGCGCCGCTTCAACGGCATCGGCACCGGACGGCCCGGTGAACTGCAGGCAATACTCTTTGCCCTGGCCCGGTAATAAAGAAAGTAAATACGATGAGAATTCATCTTTTAACGGTGTGGTAAGGTCAAGCGTATGTAACGGTAAGCCGCTTGTGATGACACTTTGAATGCTCTGCAGCACTTCAGGATGATTATGACCAAGCGCCAGGGTTCCGGCACCTGCCAGGCAATCAAGATATTGATTATTTTCTACGTCAGTAATCCAGACGCCCTGCGCTTTAGCAATCGCTAATGGCAGTTTACGTGGATAGCTGCGGACATTAGATTCAAACTCAGCCTGTCTTGCTAAAAAGGTATCATTGCTCTGTGGTAATGAATTAGCACTTAAAGTATCAATACGGACTTTATCCGTCATCATATCACTCCTACAACCAGGTGTAGATTAACGCCTGATTGAATAAATGGTTATAAGGGTTACCTGTAAAAAAGCGCGGCTAATATATGTTGTTTTAGCCCTGGACTCAATCATTTATTTTTCAACACATTTAGCAGGTGTTTTTTCTTTATAATTCAAAGTGTAACAGCCACCCTTCATTACGAAATCCTAAAGAAATATATCTATTTAATTAACAATTACCGTAGCCAATTGCAACGCATACGATGTTATAAAAACCATGGAATTTTCATGCTTTTATTATTTTTTTACACGTTTTTACCATTAATAATGTACGCGTTTTCTTGTTACGACATGATTTTTCACTTATTTGTCGATAAATCGAATAAAAAAGTCGATCCCTAAATATAAATCACTTAGTATGGCGCGCTTATTTGCAGGCTATGTAAATAAAATTAATGCGCAGCACCCGGTAACGCGTACAGGCGACACGCGTTTTCGACAACAGGAATTCCCTGGGTTGTCAGCAGAAATGTTCGCGGGCGGACATTTCGTAAGGCGAACACCGTTTCCCCTTATGCCGAGAATGAAAATTTTCTAGCCATACTTTTATGGCGCCCTGATATGAGATTGTTATGACTCGCATTTATCCACCATCCGTCGTTGCCAAATTTGGCGGCACCAGCGTCGCTGATTTTGATGCGATGAACCGAAGCGCCAGCATTGTCCTTGCTGATCAAGATGTCCGTTTAGTCGTACTGTCTGCTTCTGCAGGCGTTACAAACTTACTGGTCGAGCTTTCTGAAGGTCTGGAAACGCATCAACAATTAGATAAGCTTGAGACCTTACGCGCCATCCAATACAACATTATTTCCCGCCTGAAGCAGCCGTCCGTTATCAGCACGGAAATCGATAATCTTCTCAACAACATCCGCCATCTTGCACAAACGGCGACCGTTTCACCGTCTGATGCGCTAAGTGATGAATTGGTCAGTCACGGCGAGCTGATGTCCTCTTTACTGTTTACTGAAGTCTTACGTGAACGGCATGCCGAGGCCGGGTGGTTTGACGCCCGCAGCGTGATGCGTACCAACTCGAGTTTCGGCTGCGCCGAACCCGAACTCAGTACCCTGCACCACCTGGTGGAGACTCACCTGCGCCCTCGTCTTGAGCAAGCGATTATGGTGACTCAGGGGTTTATCGGCCGGGATGCCGCAGGGCATACCACTACGCTGGGACGCGGTGGTAGTGATTACACGGCGACGCTTCTCGGTGAGGCGCTTCACGCCGCACGCGTGGACATCTGGACCGATGTCGCAGGGATCTACACCACCGATCCGCGCATTGCGCCGCGGGCCAAACGGATTGACCACATCTCATTTTCCGAGGCCAGCGATATGGCCGCCTTCGGTGCGAAGGTCCTCCACCCGGCTACGCTGCTTCCGGCAATGCGCAAAAGCATTCCGGTGTTTGTTGGCTCAAGTAAGGATACGGCTGCCGGTGGTACGCTGGTGCATAACACCACCGACAACCCACCTCGCTATCGTGCGCTTGCCGTGCGCCGTAAACAGACGCTGTTGCGATTACATAGTCTGGAGACACAACCGTCCGGTTCTTTCCTGGCGCAGTCCTTCGCCATTTTAGCTCGCCACGCGGTCACGGTGGATTTGGTTACAACCTCAGAGAACAGTATTGCGCTGGCGCTGGACGCGACTCACGCTACCTCAGGTGAAGATCATATACTGACCAGCGCATTGTTTACCGCATTGTCCTCCCACTGTCGTGTGGAAGTGGAAACCGGACTGGCATTAGTGACTTTGGTGGGGAATCGGCTGACTCAGGCGGCGGGAGTTTGCAAAGACGTTTTTGCCTGGCTTGAAGGGCAAACGGTGCGAATGATTTGCCACGGCGCGTCAAATGACAACCTGTGTTTCCTGTTGCCCGCTGAAGACGCGGATAGCGCGGTTAAAACGTTACATTATCGGTTATTCGAATAACGTTTCTTATATTCCGTAGCGAATATAAAAGTGCGTTCTATGCAAGGATAATGAACAAGCAGAGTCCTGGTTTTTCAACCAGGACTTTGTATTCAAACCGCAGCCCTCTCTGCCGGGAAACGATTTAGTTATGACGATGAGTGGTATCACCGCGACGACAGCGTTTGTCATAATGGCGTACCCACCAGTAACGGTCACTGATTTGCTCGTGCCCGCCCACTCTGGCTCCCGCCAACCACAGAACACCACCTACAAAAATACTGAGCACGGCACCATGTGCGAAAAACTGTGGCAGATTAAATTGCGGCAATTGGTTTAAAATAGAGTAACCAACCCCCCCCACCATCACCACCAACCCTAAAGCCATGAGCACGTTACCGAGTAACGAAGCGTTTTTGCGTTTCATGTGTCACCTCCGGAACTTTGGGTTGCTACAGGGAATACCCCTAATCCTTATGTGTAAAGTATAGACAACACTGCCGTTCGCAAGTGCGGGAGCGATCACAATTACAAACACTCGCGCAACAAAACTTTACAAATAAGCTACTGAACATACTCAATTTCTAATAGTCCATTTGTGCAATTATTCAGTTTTTGGCGATTAGAACGCAGTTTTTTGTCAAGAGCAGCATCAGACAGTAAACTACACGTCGTTTATGGAAACACTCAGGACAAAACACGTGACGATTAAATTGATTGTCGGCCTGGCGAACCCCGGCGCAGAGTATGCGGCAACGCGACACAACGCAGGCGCATGGTATGTCGATTTACTAGCAGAAAGATTACGCGCGCCCCTGCGTGATGAGCCGAAATTCTTCGGCTACACCTCCAGAGTAACGCTCGAAGGGGAAGATGTCCGTTTGCTGGTACCGACCACATTTATGAATCTCAGCGGCAAGGCCGTGGGTGCGATGGCCAGTTTTTATCGTATCAACCCCGATGAAATTTTGGTCGCGCACGACGAATTAGACCTGCCGCCTGGCGTGGCAAAATTTAAGCTCGGTGGCGGTCATGGCGGACATAATGGTCTGAAAGACATCATCAGCAAGTTGGGCAATAACCCCAACTTTCATCGTTTACGCGTGGGAATTGGTCATCCGGGTGATAAAAACAAAGTTGTCGGATTTGTTTTAGGCAAACCGCCTGTTTCAGAACAGAAGTTAATTGATGAAGCAATTGACGAAGCGGCACGTTGTACCGAGATTTTATTCAAAGATGGCCTGACCAAGGCAACGAGCCGGTTACACACCTTTAAAGCGCAATAAGCAGGGATGTGCGGCATTTTTCTCGCGTGCTGTGTATAATAGGCAGAGTTATTTACTTTTCTACAATCTGTTTTCCATAACAGGCTGAATATCAAAAGATTAAGGTGATTTAAACATGGGATTCAAATGCGGTATCGTCGGTTTGCCAAACGTAGGCAAATCCACCCTGTTCAACGCGCTCACAAAAGCGGGTATTGAAGCGGCAAACTTCCCGTTCTGTACTATCGAGCCGAACACAGGTGTTGTCCCGATGCCCGATCCGCGTCTGGATCAGTTGGCCGAAATCGTCAAACCGCAGCGTATCCTGCCAACAACGATGGAATTCGTCGACATTGCCGGTCTGGTAAAAGGCGCGTCCAAAGGCGAAGGTCTGGGTAACCAGTTCCTGACGAACATCCGTGAAACCGAAGCTATCGGCCACGTGGTTCGCTGCTTTGAAAACGACAACATCATCCACGTTAATAACAAAGTGGATCCGGCTGACGACATTGAGGTTATCAATACCGAACTGGCGCTGTCTGACCTGGATACCTGTGAGCGCGCTATCCATCGCGTACAGAAGAAGGCTAAAGGCGGCGATAAAGACGCTAAAGCGGAACTGGCTGCACTGGAAAAATGCCTGCCACAGCTGGAAAACGCTGGCATGCTGCGTGCGTTGAAAACGCTGACCGATGAAGACAAAGCGGCTATCAAATACCTGAGCTTCCTGACGCTGAAGCCAACGATGTATATCGCCAACGTCAACGAAGACGGTTTTGAAAACAACCCATACCTCGATAAAGTGCGTGAAATCGCCGCAGCTGAAGGCTCCGTGGTTGTTGCAGTTTGCGCTGCCGTTGAAGCTGACATCGCAGAACTCGATGATGCTGACCGTGAAGAATTCATGGCTGAAATGGGTCTGGAAGAACCTGGTCTGAACCGCGTAATCCGCGCTGGTTACGAACTGCTGAACCTGCAGACCTACTTCACCGCTGGCGTGAAAGAAGTTCGTGCATGGACCATTCCTGTTGGCGCAACGGCTCCGCAGGCCGCGGGTAAAATTCATACTGACTTCGAGAAAGGCTTTATCCGCGCACAAACCATCGCTTTTGAAGATTTCATCACCTATAAAGGTGAACAAGGCGCGAAAGAAGCCGGTAAGATGCGTGCAGAAGGTAAAGATTACATCGTTAAAGATGGCGATGTGATGAACTTCCTGTTCAACGTCTAAATGAAATTTGTCGTCTCATGAGGTTTTACTGAATCTCAGAACAACGGTGAAACTCTATAAAATCCACGCAATTGCGTGGATTTTTCATTTCACAATGTCTCAATTCATCTCGTAGCAACGCTGTCAAAAATGAGTACAGGGATGAGTACAATCAGTTTCCATCTTCATTTTAGGTGAGTACAATAGCGGTATAAGAAATAAACAAGGACTCGCTATGCTCACTGATACACAATGCCGCACTGCTAAGCCGAAAGAAAAACTTTATCGACTCAATGACTTCAATGGTCTTTACCTCGAAGTGAAACCCAACGGCAAAAAGGCATGGCGCTATCGGTTTAAACTCAACGGCAAATCCAGCATGTTCGCGTTGGGTGAGTACCCGACGGTCAAACTTGCCGAAGCTCGCGAGAAATGTGAGCAAGCGCGTAAACAAGTCGCGAATGGAGTTAGCCCGACACAGGCTCGCCAGTTAGATAAGATTCGCAAGGTCAACGACGCATCCAACACCTTTGAGCTGATCGCCAAAGAGTGGTTGCAGATGAAAGACTGGGCCGAAATCACCAAAACTCGCCGCCTTGATATGCTTGAGCGTGTAGTTTTCCCCGCCATCGGCAAACTTCCTATCAGGGACATCACCCCGCACCACATTCTTAAAATTCTTCAGGAAACGGCTAAGCGCGGCGCTCCGACCGTTGCCGCTGAAGCCCGCCGCACCATTTCATCCGTTTTTGAGCTGGCGGTGGCGACGCTCAGAGCAGATAGCGATCCTGTCTGGCCGGTGCGTAAGGCGATTCCGGCAAACAAAACGCAGCACAAACAGGCATTGAATCCGCAGCAAATCGGGAAACTATTAAGCTGTTTTGACAACAGTCGCGGCTCATACCAGGTTAACTATTGCATGTGGCTTATGTGGTGGACGCTGGCGCGACCAGCCGAAGTAACTGAGGCAGAGTGGACAGAATTCGATCTCGATAACGCACTGTGGACTATTCCGTCAACGCGAATGAAAGCCCGCAGAGAACACGTTATTCCCCTTCCCTCCCAGGCTGTCAACATGCTCAGAACACTACAGGGATTAACCGGGCATCGACAGCACCTTTTTCCGGGCAGGGATAATCCGAAAGGTCCAATGACATCGCACTCCCTGCGCCAGCTACTAAAAAGCCTCGGCTGGAGTGGCATTTATAGCCCCCATGCAACCAGAACTACAGGAAGTACGCGTTTAAACGAAATGGGCTATCGACCTGATGCTATTGAGGCCCAACTTGCACACGCTGATACCAACAATGTTCGTCGCACATACAACCATGCAACTTATCTTGATGAGCGTAAAGTGATGATGCAGGAATGGGCTGATATGTTGGACAAATGGGTAGCAGGATCCGTGTAGAACTTAGTGCACTTAGTGAACCACGAGGATAGAACTCATTCCTCAGGGTCCACTTTGTGCCAGAAGCAGACATTGCTAGTACCGAACCATGTTAATTGTTTTGGGGAGAAGTTCACAGTTGAAGGTATCCCCCTGCTTTATAATTAAAGCCAAAAACTCTACAAAGCTGCGTGGTTTCAGATGTTTTTTTTCACAGGAGATTATGAACATTGTTAAAGCTAAAAAAACAGGTCAATCCAAAACCGTCTGATATTTCCACAAAAAGTATATTATACAACAAAGAGATGTTTCGACTTAAAGCCTACTTAAAACTTAATAATATTGAACGATCCCGCACCAGAGCACCATTCAATAAAGAAGTACTAAGTTCAGCCGTAATCGATGAGCTTAAGCGAGTCCAAAATAACAAATGTGCATACTGTGAAATCGCTCTAGAAGGTGGAAGTGATAGGTTTATATCGCACTATAGGCCTCTGAGCAATGCTATCGATCCAAAAAATAATATTGAGCATGTGCATTGCTACTCTTGGTTTGCTTATGAATGGCAAAACTTGATGTTGATTTGTGAAGAATGTAATAGCTACAAGCTCAACTATTTCCCCATAATGGGTCGCACTGCATATACCTTTTCTTCATGGAAAGCAGCGCAAATAATGGAGCAACCTATACTGCTCAACCCATTTGAGGACAATCCAACAAGTCATCTGATGTTCGATACAGATGGTATGGTTTTTGGCAATACTGAACAGGGGAAAGCAACCGTAGACTTGCTTAACCTTAACCGGCCAAGTCTTCAAATAAATCGTAAAAAAACAATTGTTCAAACACTCGAACTGATTCTTTTTAGCCATGATAACAATGAGTTAAGCAAGACTCTGAGTGAACACACAAATGATGCCAATACCTACGCTGGTGCTATCAGGAATTGTCTTAGTCATGTATGCCGCATACTTCAAAATAAAAATGGCAATAATAAATATTTTTCTCATTCAAACATCATAAAAAAAATAATTAGGCTTAAAGCAGAATACTCATCTAGCCAATGGGAAGATGCCATTAAATGTTGCAAAATTAACCATCTGGAATTTGTAATTCAAAATACCAACTTGGGTGGTTTTTCTTTGCCAAAGAGATATTCGCATATTAGAAAAATTGAAATCAATCAATTCAAGGGTATAGAACATTTTTCTCTGGATTTCGATAGTGATGTCTCAAATCATCAAACCTCTTGTACTATGCTTTTAGGAGAGAACGCGACCGGGAAAAGTTCAATTCTTCAAGCTATAGCCCTTGCTGTGATGAATGCCGCTGACCGCCGACGACTTCCTCTTAATCGTCAAGATATAATTACTCATGGGCTTGATGTACACGAAATATCTCAAAATCAACTTAATGTGACCGTTTATTTTCGCAATGATGAGCATGTATCCTTAATAATGGATCACGAAACAGGTAAATTAAGAACTATTGGAAAGCCTCAAAATTTAGTCTTTGGCTATGGTTCAAGGCGCTACTTCCTATCTAGGAGATTAATTAAGAATCAACCCTGTCCTAGTAAGACGCTATTCAACCAAGCCGCAAGTTTACCCGACCCTACATTATGGCTCTTAGGCATAGGTGACGATAAATTCAATGCTATAGCGCGAGCATTAGCATCACTACTAACCTTACGTACTGGTGAATTTGTATCCCGTGATTCCCATTCAATTTTCATTCAGCGCCACACATCAACTTTACCAATTGAGCACCTTAGTGAGGGATATAAATCTTTATTTGCGATGGCTGTAGATATCATGAGGGAAATGCTTAATCATTGGGATAACTTGGAGTTTGCTCAGGGAGTCGTATTGGTTGATGAAATTGAAAATCACTTACATCCTCGATGGAAAATGCGGGTTATGAGTGCATTACGCGAATCACTCCCTAAAGTGCAATTCATCACCTCGACTCATGATCCTCTTTGCCTAAGAGGAATGTTTAAAAACGAAGTAAAAGTGTTATATCGGGATCAAGATGGGTACCTGAAACACGTGGAACACTTGCCAAACGTAGCTAATATGCGCATCGAACAAATTTTAACATCTGATTATTTCGGCTTGGCTACCACTGAAGATCCAATGCGCCAGAGCGCCCTTGAGACGCTTGCCAAATACGCAGTATATAAAGATAGTGAACTGTCACTACAAGAACGTAAACATCGTGACGAATTATTAGAAAACTATGGTTCTCTACCTATAATAGGCGACACTATTGATCGACAAATAATAGCCCAAGCATTGACCCGACACATCCGTGACACAAGCTTGGTGACCATTGTAGAACGTACCCAAGCTAGAGAAGAGTCAGTTAAAGCGATCATCGAGGTACTTAAACGCAATAGGAGCAAATATGATATCCGTTGACCGCAATCGTATACCCAAACCAGCATCACTAACTGAGCCAAATGGTGCTGGGTATCGTGAGAAAGTACGAGCATCCATTTATTACCAAACTCCTCAAAATAAGGCTTACCCATTCGCATATTACAAAGAGAACGATGTGATAGATGCACTAAACTCATTGTTCTATAACAAATGTGCCTACTGCGAGAGTAAGATTACAAACACTGGACCGATCGATGTTGAACACTTTCGACCAAAGGGAAAAATTGAGGGCGAGACTAATCATTTTGGTTATTGGTGGCTAGCCACGGAATGGACTAATTTGCTATCTTCCTGTATTGACTGTAATCGTGGTCGTTACCAAATTCACCTGAGCAGTGAAGATGGCCAACAATTAACACAAGGGGAAAAATTAAGTGGCAAGCACGATCACTTCCCAGTAGCAGGACCGCGAGCCACCTGTGCCACTGATGACCATAGTCTAGAAGACCCATTGTTGATCGACCCCACCAGAGTAAATCCAGCTGAGCATATTAATTGGAGAATAGTAGCTGATCATCCACTTGCTGTCGCAGTTTCTGTATATGGAAAGACTAGTATTGACTTGTTCGGCCTCAACCGCTCAAAACTCACAGAAGCTCGAAAAGAACTACTATTAAAATTAAACTATGATTTTATATGCTTGAATAATCTAATTAGCTCAATGGTAAAATTACCCACTGACGCAGTTTCCAGTTTAATACCAGCACTGGAAATGAACATTGAAAATTTTTTCAAAAATACCTGCAGTCATAATCAATATTCATCTTTCGCAAGCTACTTTGTGTGGGAAAAATTCAGAGAAGTAGAGTCTATGGTAAACGAATTGCTTGCCAGGGTAGAAACGTAGTGAACCGCCCCGGAAATCCTGGAGACTAAACTCTTTGAGAGAGAGGTAAACAGGATAACTAAAAATACGCGTTTTTCCCCTGAAGTCCGTCAGGGGACCATCCGTATGGTTCTGGAGAGCCAAAATGAATACGACTCACAGTGGGCAGCACTCAGTTCCATTGCCCCGGAGACTGTCTGCACGCCAGAGACACTCCGCACCTGGCTTCGTAAGTATGAACGGGATACCGGTGGCGGTGATGGCGAACTGATGTAAGCACACCTGTTTACTTCCACGCATTTTTTGAGATTTCCGGTTTTTCAGCCATTAACCGGCACTCTTCCGGCGTCAGGTTGTTCTGGGATTCATGAGGCCATTCCATCAGCCAGCGCTCGGTTATACGAGATCTTTACATTACCTTGATGAAAGTAGGGTAATGATGCAAGAATAAACCGATAAGTTGGAAAAGATGCCTTCCAATCAAGAATAGAACAAATGATGATAAATCAACGACATATCTGAGAAAGGATGCTAAAGGAATAAATGCTTTTTGAGTATGCCCTCCATAAAGATACAAACAAAATTGTTCACGTTGATGCCGTTCCTAACGGCAAACGGTGTGAATGCATCTGTAAGAACTGTGGGGACGCTCTGGTAGCAAAGAACAACGGTAGGGTAATAAGCCACCATTTCTCTCACACAACCAAAGAAGAAAGCCGAGACTGTCAAATGACACAGCTGCACATCGAGATGCAGCAACACTTCTTATCGATTTCCAAGTTTACCCTTCCCCAAAATTCGTTAACTCTTGATGATACTGATATATTTGTTCCTGAATTTACTACAGATGTCAGTAAATCAACCCTTGAGTACAAACTCGGGAAATACTGGGCAGATGTGTACCTAGAGACAGGCATTGGTGGTGTAGCAATTGAAGTCTGGGTCACTCACGAATGTGAGGAAGAGAAGAGACAATATTACATCGACCACCAGATTGATTCGATTGAGTACCGTTTTCCACCGAATGAAAACAGGAGCATTGACGAATGGATCGCTCTACTAAAAGTTAACCGCGTAGACTACAAATGGATCTACCACTCAGCCCTTGAGAAAAATAAACTCAAGCACCTGGAAAAGATTGAACAAGAAAAGCAACAGGCCAAAGCTGAAAGAGAATCTAAAGTACACGAACTCATTAAGCGTTCTATGGAGGATAAAACTCTGTATCTCCCCAGCATATGCCAAGACATAGTAGTCGAACACAATGGTAAGACGCATAACATAAATAGAGAGGTATTTACTGCCCGCACCGTTACATGTCAAAAAGTCTCGCTGACATTTGATTCTGATGAATGTGTCGTCCTCGATATATTTACTGGAGGTAGAACGATCAGAGTTGGTTATTCATACTCAAGTTGCATTCCTGAATTGCGAACTCCCGCTGGGAAATATGCGATATGTAATTACTTTGACGATGCGTCTAATGTTATTCATTGCTCATGGTTGAAACATCCTTCTGTGGAGGCAAGCATTCAGAAAAGAAGGAACCAATATATACTAGAATTAATTAAGATCGACAAACTACGCCATATAAAAGAAAAGGTCGAAATGTTAGCTTCTGAATACTCAAACGGTTACGACACATTCTTCAAGGCTAACTACTCGTTTTGGAAAGAATGGATGATTAAGAGACATCTTTTTACACCAGCATTAGACAAGAAAGGCCCCTCTTTCCCACGGCACCTGAAAATGAATCGAAAACATGAGCAACTATGGCCTTTTCAGACGTTTCACATTCTTGTTTTAAGTACTCTCGCCGAAATCATAGATTCATATCCGATTAACAGGCCAATATATTATCGGGATTTATTCATAGAACTAACGCAACATTATGGTTTATCAGAGCAATATCAAGCCATATTAAAAGAATTTAGATCCTTAAATAGTCCTTCTTCTTTTGATGAACTTATCGATGAAGAGAGCATTATAGAAAAGTCTCTTGAACCCTATGCAATGCTTGAACTTATTTTGTTGCGAAAAGATCATGCTAAAAGAAAAGGCTCTCTGGTATCCTCATTGAAAGTTTAATTATTGAATAGACTCATATTCTTGGTCAGAATTAACGAAATACCGGTATGATAATATCCTGCTGTTTGGTCCACTTCACCATCCATGTTAGGTGGATCAGATTAATCTTTCTGCTAAGCAGATTACTAATTCACGACCATGTACATCCGCTTCTAGCACTTGGCAGACCACATGACTTCGAGCCAGAAGCGGAAGTTGGAGTGCCAGAAACTCTCTAAAAATTGATGACTCATTTTGCAGGGATACTTACAGGAAGTCGTCGTAGCTTTATAATTATTAGAATGCGTAGATCATTTTAATAACAACAAAAAACCGCCCGAAGGCGGTGAGGATAATTAGACTTCTTCAGTACTATTTATAACCGGAATAAATTCACGGTGTGTCTTTTCAAGATAACATGTTGCATCATCTCTTGATGCCTCTAGATTCAACTGCTTACTAAAGAAACTTAATTTTGCTCTTGCTGCATTCAACACTTCAGCCCAGGTCATAACCCATACTTCAACATTTAACTCAGCATCATCTAATGTTTTACCTTTAGGCCACCCACGTTGATTAGCCCTACGTTCAGCATACTCATCCATTGAGTTAGACACTGCTATGAAAGTCCATTTTGATTTAGTATGATCAAAACGTTCATCCCCAGAAACAGATAACGCGTATTTTTCGACCTGACCGATAACATCGTAATTAATTTTCTGAGAGGGCCGTTTAAGTTCAACGACTAAATACTCTGTATAGCCTTCATACGGTTGACGGCACTTTGCAAACATTAGGTCAACGCGGCCTTGCCTTCCATCTGGGAGTAAAACAGGTTCGCTATCATCCTCATCATATCTTTTGCCAAGATGCTTGATATGTTTTTTTAAAACATCTTCAAGCCAGTCTTCAGAACCAGCAAGGAAAAAGTCCTCCCGAAAAAGCCAAGCTTCCTTTTCTATAATTTTATGAAGCTGATCTCTTTCCAATAATGTTTTCTTTGTATTTTTATCGTGTAAAAGATTATCTAGCCCATTAATAAAATCAACTCTATTAGACACAATCTGAGAAGCACTAATTATTGATGATAAGGTTGTCCTCTCCAATAACGCAGCCAATTCATCTTGCTCTTTAGACTTCAAACCTAACACTTCGGTTAGAATTTTTTGAACAGACGTGGGATTCTGTTTAATCGCTTGAGATAAGAGCATAAAGGTGAATTTTTTTGTTTTCCTATCAGCACTTTCAAAGCTTTTGAGATAGCTTTGAACATTAACCGCAAGAATATCAAACACCTTTCGTTCAATTACTTCCGTAGGACCTTGGAGTACGTCATCGTTATATGGGTAAATTTCTTGTTCTTTCCAAGAGTCGACGATTTTGGATTTATTAAGAAATGCTTTGTCGAGAAAATGAATCTTCGCCCGTTGAATGATAGCATCTTTAATCGCTCTAACCTCAGGAATAAGCTCACCTAAAGATACTTCATTTTTATCACTTAGCGTCTTAAAATAATCACACTTCGCGTAGAGTGTAAAATCATACCCAGGAGCGCGAATAATCTGCCCAATTTTCTCTTTGTATAGAGAAAACCCTAACAAATCACAATAATGAAGTTCCCTATGAACTTTCTTTTTCCATTCTATAATAGTCAAGGAAGCATTAATCAATGAACCATCTGGGAGACTCACCCCGCCTATATCGTAGTCCTGTTTGTCAGACCAAGCATCAAAAGGTGAGACACTCTTACCTAAGAATATTAACTTCCTACTTGGATACTCTGTAAGGAAAAGAGCAAATTCCATGATTAGATCAGCTAAAGCATCTTCAGTTAATAAAAGCTCCGCAGTGTTACTAGCATTATAAATCTCTACTTGTGTACCTACATCTTCATCATCAGCTAACTCTGGCTCACTGATTGTAAAATCGTTAATTTTATTAGCATCGGTTGAAATTGTGTATTTATATTTTGATCCATTTTTTTCGAACACGGTTTTCCAATGAACTTGTTCACCAAGAGAAAGAGATTTGAATCTCCCCCGCCCAAACTGGCCATGGAGGGAACGATCTCCATTTGCCTTCTCAGCTTTTTTCCAAGATTCACCGAGATTACCAAAGTAATCCACAACTTTATTGTGAGCAATTCCGGTACCATAATCCTTAATCAGAATTGCTTCAATCCCCCCAAAGGCCAGATCCGTCTTAATCTCGATCTCAACACGCTTAGATTTTGCATCAAAACCATTCCAAATTAGCTCACTCAATGCGGCAACTGGTTTTGCATGGGCCAATCCAGTAAGAAAGTCGGCTCCAGCTTTGACGGTGATTCTTGACATACGTATTCCTTGACATAGTGTGTTTAAGAATACTGCCATAAAATGGTAGATTTCCTTAGAACTAATGCTGTCGTTATAAAGAACTATATTCAGCTAGCTCAATCTTAACGCTTGAGCTGGAAGCGAAATCCATCACTCAGCATTTTCCAATCGCCACCCCGTGACCAGCCCCTCGTTCCTAACAGAGTTTCCGCCCACTAAGCTTGATCGATGGGCCGATAGCAGACAAGACTGTAGCACTTCATTTCAGAATGATGCCAAAGGGATATACGGATATGTCGCTGACTTGTTACGGGTATCGTCGATCTCCTGATTGAAATCATCAATAGATATCTTCTTGAAAGTCACACCAAGAAGAATCTCGTAATGATCAACTAGTTGACTGAATGTACGAGCACCACCATGACGGCCATCCTTGAGCGCTTTGTACAGAGTGGTATTTACTGATCTGATGTTTGACGTGCTGGGGGCATCTTTTGACGCTTTTATGAGCTTCTGTAGGACAGTCAATGTGGTTGATTCGCCTTTGATTTTCCTTTTCTCATCGTCCGTCAGAGAAATGAACGTCTGGAGTACCCTGATAAGACGTTTCATTCTTGGATCTGATTCAGCTTTCAGCGGTTTAGTAGTCCCGCAGCCACTCTTTTTACTACCACCGGAGGACTCGCCCGTAAGGGGATTGTACGATGGAATTTCCTCAGGTCGCTGTCCGTTCAACTCGAACCACCCCTTTGCTGCGTACAAGCCACAGGTAAAATATCCTGTAAGCTTCGGATTCTCCCTGCTGGTAAACAGGAAAAGGTAATAATCCGTCGTTAGTAGTCCATCGTGATAAGCGGTTTTCTCCTGTCCCGGTAGCAGAACCGACCGGGTGATTGCTTCAACATAGTAGTGTTTATACGCAGCATCTCTTACCGCTTGAGTCGTCTTGCTGTACTCCTTTGGCCAATCCATTTAGCTCTCCAACTTGATGTTTTCAACGGTAACAAAAGTAACAATGTAACATGCAGTCATTTCAACGATCTCAGTGTTACCACCCATTTTGAGCAATCGTATCAAAGTAACAAAAAGGGAATATTTTGTGGTTCATCGCCCTCTTATCGCTTTCCGGCCCACAGCCAGTACCTCTTGGCCAACAATAGTGTCAATTTCTGTCGGGTGCAACTGTGGGCGATTTTGCTGCGGAGACGCTGATAATGAGGAAAAGTGGTGGATTACTGAATGTAATCACCTGAAAAAATATAAATTAAATGTCAGTTCATCGCTGAAAGCAGGCTAAGATCACCTGCCGGCTATGCATATCATGAAAGTGCTAAATGTCCCGTCTAGTTTATCAACCAGGATAAGCTGTAATTGACTGAGTGGCTCCCCTTAATGCTTTTTCTCAATCAACAGATATGAATGTGACCAGTCCGTTACCTCCTCATATGAAACAAACCCATCGTGCTCCAGTGCACAAACGCCCTTATGGTTGACAACATAATCGTATACAGCCCGACTTTCCAGCCCCTGTAACATGTGCGACAACAGCTTCCGGCGCATCACATCTGACTTCCTCCGTTTACGCGCTGCCACATCTTTGTAGGTGATATTGAATGACTGCCCTACCGCATTGGTAACACATTTACCGTAACGATTGGTCAATGCTGTACCTTCGTAATGATCCAGCAGTAAAGCCAGATCTCGCCTCAGGGGTTTCAGAAGGTGCTTCCAGCGTTTCAGTACTCGCTTTGCTTCTACCTTACCTAGCTCACGATTCAACAAGCGTCGGGTACTGGATTTAAGCGATAGCGTAACGAACCCAGCGTTGAATACACTGGAAAACCGGAATTGCTTCACCAATTCCTCAGCAATACGCAATACCCGGCAGATATATTGAGTTTCCAGCTTTTCCAGCGATTTGTCCGAAATGCCAATACTCAACAGCTCATGTCGTAGTATCTCAAGCTGACATCCCTTGATGTCATAATTCACACCACGTGCTAAATAGCTGATCCTAATATCGCTACACTTTGGCCAGACCGTGTTGACCGCCCG
>OLQY01000632.1_pt1 | contig 38213 bp, 44 predicted proteins | sample 1672851 | NCBI WGS metagenome assembly OLQY01 (sample SAMEA3136730, study PRJEB25190) | human gut metagenome | reverse complement strand
TTAGTTTACTAGTAGGATCTGATTCAAAAATTTCATATGCGTATTCATTAGGTGCCACAGGAGCAGTAGCAGGAACAAGTAATGTAATAGTTGACACTCTAGTAGGATTAGATAAAGCCTTACGAGAAGGAGAAACAGAAAAAGCAGAACAATTACAAAAAGATATCAATGTACTTCGTGGTGTATTAAAACTTGGTACAGTTCCAAGCGTTATGAAAAGAGCTACTGAACTAGCTGGAATTGCAGAAATAGGCCCTGCTAGAAAACCAGTACAGGAATTAAGTAAAGAAGATGATGAAAAGATAATAAATATGCTTAAATATTATCATTTATAAAAAAGGAGATTCATATGAATGTATATGCTGTAAAAGATGATCGAATGAAACTATATCTTTATACAATATTAAATTTAATTTTAACTCTATGTTTCATACTGATTATAATTTTTACATTAGGAAATGCATACTATTTATTATCATTTCTTGGTATTACAGCCTTATGGTTTAGTGTTAAATATATGTGTAGATATGGTATTCGCTTAATTAAGGATACTTCAATTTGTGAATTTCATAAAACCTATATTTGTTTTCCTGTAAATTTAAATGACCTACAAAGTTTAAGTTATGAGGAAATAAAAGAGGTTAAAATACTAAGAGATTGGAAATCTATTAAATTATTTTTTTCAGGAAATAAAGTTCAGCACCCATCAGGCTGGTATTATATTGGAATTATTTACTTATTTAGACATTCTTATTTATATACAATTGAAGATGATATAATCAATATTTTAAAGAAAAATAATGTAACTTATGAAGTTGTAAAAAAAGGAGGACTATAATGCAAAGAACAGATATTACAAGAAGAATAGCAAATACAGGTGCAATGGCAATTGTACGTGTAGAAACAATCGAAAGAGGAATTGAAATAGCACAAGGTTGTTTAGATGGGGGAATAGATTGTCTGGAAATTAGTTATACACTATCTAACGCTGGTGATGTGATTCGTAGTTTAAAAGAAAAATATAAAAATCAATTATTAATTGGTGCGGGAACTGTATTAGATGGAGAAACTGCTAGACATGCAATTTTATCAGGAGCAGATTTTATCATAGCGCCAAACTTAAGTGAAGATGTTGCAATTGTATGCAATCGATATCAGATACCATATGCACCTGGTTGTACTTCTGTAACTGAAGCTATAAGAGGATTAGAGTTGGGTGCTTCTTTTATCAAAGCTTTCCCTATTTCTGACTTTTATGGCCCTAAATTAGTTTCTGTTTTTAAAACACCGATTCCTTATATGCCAATTCTTGCAAGTGGTGGAATTAATTTAAATAATTTAGCAGAGTATGTAGTAAAAGGTGTTGATTGTTGCGGGTTTGGTGGTCTTCTCACAAAAGGAAGTACAGCTGATATAGCTAAAAATGCTTCTGAAATAAGAAGAATTATTAAAGAAACACGAGAAAAATGCAAGGGATAATCTAAGTAAAAGTTAAAGTATAAAAATATCCATCTTCAAAATAAAAGTTAAACTAAAAAACTTTATAATAGGTAACGTTATTCACTTAAATTTTAATAGAATAATAATATGGAGGTATTGTATGGATCATGAAATAATGAATTTATTGCAGATGCTATCCAAAAAGAAATATATTACATTAAAAGAAATTGAATTAAATTCTAATATTACGCGTCGACAAGCTACTTATCGAATTGAAAAAATCAATGAAATCTTAAAGTTTTATAAAATCTCCCCAATTACGATAGGAAGTTCTAAAGAGATAAAAATAGATGATAAGATGCGTAAAAAGTTAGGAATAATCTTACATGAGATGGAGGAAAGTAATGAGTATTACATGAATAAAAGAGAGCGTCAGATTTATATGTATCTGATGCTATTCATGAATCATGAATATTTATCACTTAATGATTTTATTAATTTTCTAAAAGTAAGTCGTTCAACGGTATTGCTTGATTTTAAAGAGCTTATGCAAATACTTGAAGAAAATAATATTAAAGTAAGAAATAATCGAAAAAGGGGATATTTTCTAGTTGGATCTGAAATGGATATACGCAGAATGATGATGAAATTAGTCATTTATACGTTATCAGAAGAACAACACTCTAAAATTTTTGATGTTTTTATTGAAGACTTTCATTTAGATATATTTGAATATTCAAGATTAGTAATAAGTGAATTATCAAAGCAACACAATATTCATTTTGTAGAAGATCGGCTTGTAGAGTTTATATACATCTTTATATTTTTAAAAGCACGCATACAGAGTGGAAAATCTGCAGATGAAGAAATTAAAGATTTAATGGATGTAGACGCTATCTCTTCTATGAAAGAATATGATTTTTCTGTAGAACTTTTAAAGAATTATAAAAATACTGAACATATAACACAAGGAGATTTAAATTATATATCTTCATGGATTTTAGGCATCTCCTTTGGAGATATTTTGGAAGAAACAAAAGATTGTATTTTTATTTCAGATATGGTTGGAAAAATTATGACACGCTTTGAGTATTTGAGTGGAGTACATTATCAAGATAAAGAAGAAATATTCATTCAGCTATACTCACATTTTCGACCAGCATATTACCGACTTTTGTTTAAATTACCAATTTTTAATCCTTTATGTGATAAAGTAAAAGAAGAATATGGTGAATTATATCAATTAATGGAAGAAACAATGAAACCATTTCATGTTATCTTTGGAGAAAAAATTCCATCAGGAGAAATTGCCTATTTAACCATGCATTTTGCGTCTATTTATTCAGGTAAAAACAAACTAAAAATCAATCGACAAAAAATTGCGCTTGTTGCTTGTTCCAATGGAATAGGGAGTTCTGCTATCTTATATAATGAGCTTAAAGAGATGTTTCCAGAGCTTCATTTTCTTCCACCAGTCGAAACAGCACATATACAGGATGTAGATTCAACAATCGATATTATCTTTTCTACGAGCTATGTAAAATACGGAGTAGATATAGGAATTCCTGTTATTCGAGTAACGCCTGTTATGTCGATGGCGGAAAGATATCAAGTTATGCGTGATGTTTATATGCAGTTAGGAAGTGATTCACTAAAACAGCCTAATATCGATGTCGTGATGAATATCATTGAAAAATATGCAGATATTCAACAAGAAGATGATCTATATAACGAATTAATTTTTTATTTTTCTCAGAATGAAAATGATAAAGAAAAGGAAAAGACATTGCATTTGAAAGAAATGATAAAACCCGAATTAATTCGTTTAAATATAGAGGCAACGAATTGGGAAGAGGCTGTACGTTTAGCTTATGAACCACTAGTTCAACATCATTATATTACTCAGAATTATGTCGAAGAAACAATAAGAAGCGTAAAAATTGTGGGACCTTATATTGTAATTACTAAACATGTGGCACTTCCTCATACTAAGCCAGAATGTGGAGCTTTATCTATAGCTTTAGGAATAGGGGTACTAAGATCACCAGTTAAATTTGGTAATCAAGATAATGATCCAGTTAAATATATTTTTAGTTTAAGTGCTATAGATAATCAGACACATCTAACAGCTATGGCTGAATTATTAGAATTATTTAATCAAAAATCTTTTTTCAAAAAGTTAGATATTGCGAATAACTCTAGAGAAATAATGGAATATTTAAATTAATAAAAAGTGACCAACTACAGTTAGATTATAAAACTTAAGGAGGTCACTTTTACATTTAGGTTAGATCATGTATTTCCTTAAAGAATTGAAAACTATTATCTGCTTCCTCTTGATTATAAGAGAAAGATAAATCATCAGCTATAGATTTCGCAAGATGGTCAAAATTGATACATAGGTTAAAGAATAATTGCCATAAAGAATCTGTATCATGAAAATAATAACTAGACATAAATTGATTATACATCTTTTCAGGAAGGTATTGTTTTAAATACTTTCCACCCTTACCAGCATTAACATGAAAATCATTATGAATACCGATATACCATATAAGCATTTTTTTATACATAGGACGAAGTATGGAATCTAATATTTCTAATACATAAGGTATTTCATCTCTTTTTATTCCTTTACCAATATTATTTAAACACCACCAGAACTCATTACATGTTTCAAGAAATTCTTTTTCTGAAGGTTTCTTTACCCAATATATACTTTGCATATTATGTGGAGGAGAAGGTAAAATATTATCTTTATCTAATAAAACTTGGTATATCTCTAAATGTTTAAGAGCATAGTCTAAGGTGCATACATGTAAATCTAATCGATTGCCATCCGTAAATTGAATAAGCCAGCCATAACATTGAGATTTATCCGTAGTAGAATCTGAGAATTCATCAGGATATTGCATAAATAGACGTTCTCCAAAGATATCAATCCAAGAAATATCTTTTATAAATGATGTAGTTTCTTCTACAATATACACAATATCATAATCCTGAAATCTATCTTTTTTGACTTCTGGATTTGCACGAGAGCCTTCTAAATATGCAGCACGAATTCGATCATCTTTTTTTGCGGTATTAATAATTAATTGGAACATTTCTTCTTCATTTCTCATTTGATAGTACTCCCTTTCTATAATTAAAGTATAGCACAGAAGAGAAAAAACTAGACAGTTATCCTTAACTTCCTATATAATGATTGCGAGGTGAAACTATGGACAAAATAACAAGTTTTTGTATTGATCACGATATTTTAAATCCAGGCATGTATGTTTCTAGAATTGATGGTGATATCATTACTTATGATTTAAGAATGGTAAAACCTAATGCTGGTGTATATTTAGATAATGACGGTTTACATACTTTTGAACATTTATTTGCTACTTATGTTAGAAATACGAAATATAGCGATGCGATTATTTATGCAGGTCCTATGGGATGTCGTACAGGCTTTTACTTTCTAACAAGAGACTCAATTTCTAAAAAAGAAGCTATTCAGCTTGTACAAGATACTATGGAATTTATTGCTAATTTTGAAGGAGATATTCCAGGTGCACAAGAGTCTAAAGAATGTGGTAATTATTTAGATCACGATTTAGATAAAGCAAAGAATTATGCAAAGGAATATGGAAAAGTAATTCAAAACTGGACAGAAGAACAGTTAGTTTATCCACAATAATTAAGAGTATTTCAGGCTTAGGTCTGAAACTTTCTTTTAAAAGGAAGTGAGAACGTGAATAAGAATATAAATTTACTAGAAGGTAAAATCTTACCTGCATTGTGTTCATTAGCTTTGCCAATTATGTTAACAAGCTTAATTCAAATGGCTTATAACTTAATTGATATGATTTGGATTGGAAGGATTGGTTCGGCTGCTGTGGCATCTGTAGGTGCAGCAGGGATGTTTATGTGGCTATCAAATGGACTAGTTACATTAGCAAAAATGGGTGGACAGATAAAAGTAGGACATGCATTAGGAGCTAGAGAAAGTGATGAAGCAGCTGCATATGCACAAAGTTCTTTTCAGATGGGAATCGTATTTGCTTTAGCATTTGGATTACTTTCTGTCTTATTTGCGAATCAAATGATTGCCTTTTTCCAATTAAATAGTCCACAAGTAATTGAAGATGCAAAGATTTATTTAATAATTACTTGTGGTTTAGTTATTTTTTCTTTTATGAATCAGATTTTTACCGGTACATTAACCGCAATGGGAAATAGTCGTACATCATTAATTGCTAACGGTGTCGGATTAATTATTAATATTGTATTAGATCCATTGTTTATTTTTGGATTTGGGTTTGTACCAGCATATGGTGTAGCAGGTGCTGCGATTGCGACAGTATTAGCACAGGCTATTGTTATGTTGCTGTTTATGTATTCAATAAAGAATGATACAGTTTTATTTTGTAATATTCATATTTTAAGTAAACCACACATGAAGCATATGAAAGAGATTTTTAGAATAGGATTGCCAAGTGCTTTACAAAGTATGTTGTTTTCAAGTATCTCTATGGTAATTGCTAGATTGATTGCAGGTTGGGGAGATGCAGCTGTTGCAGTTCAGAAAGTAGGTTCTCAAATTGAATCAATTTCATGGATGACAGCAGAAGGCTATGCGGCCGCATTGAATAGTTTTGTAGCTCAGAATTATGGCGCAAAAAACAAAAAGAGAATCATGGAAGGCTATCGTATTTCTTTAATTGCGATGATTGTCTGGGGATTATTCTGTTCTTTTGTATTAATTGTATTTCCAGAGTTTATCTTTGAGATATTTATACGAGAACCAGATGTTCTACCATTAGGTGTAGATTATCTAAGAATACTAGGAGTGTCGCAAATGTTTATGTGTATTGAATATTCTGCAGCTGGTGCATTTAATGGATTAGGTAAAACATTGCCGCCTTCGATTGTAAGTATTACATTAACAGCAGCTAGAATACCGATGGCAATAGTGTTGAGTAATATATTAGGATTGAATGGTATATGGTGGGCAATTACCATTAGTTCTATATTAAAGGGTGTTACCTTAGTTTCTATTTATTTAATTAAAATGAGAAAATTTGAGTTTGCATAAAGGCATTGATTACGGTTGATGTCTTTATTATATTACATTAATCGCAACGCGCGATAAAACTTGACTTATTAATGCGCGCGCGCGATAATAAGCAAAAGAGTATCATTGTTTATTATTGATACTTGATGAAAAGTCAATATACAGATAACAATGAAAAAGTGTGAGGGGTTGATAATATGAGAACAATACCAAATAAAGAATCTTTATTAGTAGAATTTAAAAGCGATCAGAAAGTATATCCAGATAGAGATCTAGTTGAAGCTATTGTTGCTATGGCAAATACTGATGGAGGGGTTTTATATTTAGGTGTAGAGGATAATGGAAAAATTACAGGATTGGCAAAAAAACATGAAGATGAAATAGGTTTATGTGCTATGGTAATGAATAATATAGTACCTACTATTTTTATTGAAGCTGAAATACTTTATGAAGAAGATAAGAATATAATGAAAATAACAATTCCTAAAAGTAAAACAGTTGTTGCAACCTTACAAGGAAAAATGCTAAGAAGAAGATTAAAAAGTAATGGAGAACCTGAAAATGTTCCAATGTATCCTTTTGAAATTACAACACGTTTATCTGATTTGAGTTTATTAGATTTTTCAGCACAAATGATACATAATGCTACTACTAATGATTTTGATGAACATGAAATTATTAGATTAAGAAATATGATTAAAAAAAGTAATGGAGATAATTATTTGCTTGATTTAGATAATGAAGAATTAGAAAAGGCATTAGGACTGGTTAAAGAGGATAATGGTATATTAATCCCAACTATAACAGGGATGTTACTAATTGGAAAAGAAGAAAAAATAGCAAAATATATACCTACAGCAAGATCTTCTTTTCAAGTATTAGAGGGTACAGTTGTACGGAAAAATGAAGAATATGGAAAATCAATTTTAGCAACTTTAGAAATAATTGAAAATAACTTTAATGCTTGGAATCCAGAACATGAAGTAGATGATGGACTTCTTAGAATTAGCGTTCCGGAATTTTCAAAAAAAGCATTTCGAGAAGCTTTAATTAATGCATTTTCGCATCGGGATTATACGATGTTAGGAACAGTTCGTGTAGCTATTGATGATGAAGGTTTAATCATTAGTAATCCTGGGGGGTTTATTGAAGGAGTCACATTAGATAATTTGTTGACAGTAGAACCTCATGGAAGAAATAAAAACTTGGCCGATGCTTTAAAAAGAATAGGTTTGGCTGAAAAAACAGGAAGGGGAATTGATAGAATTTTTGAAGGATCAATTTTGTTTGGAAGACCATGGCCTGATTATTCAGAAAGTACAAAAACAATGGTTAAGTTATTTATTCAAAGAGCGAAACCTGATTTTCATTTTATGAAGATGCTTAATGAGGAACAAGAACGAAATCAAAGAGCTTTGAGTATTAATTCCTTGTTAATTTTATCTTGTTTAAAGTATGAAAGAAGAGTAAATTTGAAAAGGATTATGGAAACTACTCATATTAGTGAATCGAAAGCAATTGCTACAATTGGAAAATTAGTAGAATCTGGTCTAATAGAAGCAACAGGTAAAGGAAAAAATAGAACTTATATATTAAGTGCTAAAGTATATAATGCAGGAGATAATATGATAGGCTATATAAGACAAACAGATATAGATGAATTAAGATATGAAGAATTAGTGCTAAAATTTGCTAAGAAAAGCAATGATGGAATTAAAAGAAGAGAAGTATCTGAATTGTTGAAAATATCTAAAGATCAATCATATCGTCTGTTAAAGAAATTAGTTAAAGAAAATAAGCTAACTTTAATAGGAAAAGGAAATCAAACAAGGTATAAGATAAAATAAAAGGTATGTCGCGCGCAGCATAACGCGCGCGTTATTAAATTAAAAAATATTTCGCGCGCGCGCGACTTTATCGCGCGACCGCGCGAAGCAAATAAAAAAGATGCCATAAGAGACATCATTATAATTGAAATACAATACCAATAATAGCTGATAACACTATACATACGATAGGGTGCCAGCTTTTTTTATTTGATACATAGAATATTACTACAAATAAAACAATACATTCCCATTTAATCATTTCCATTACATTATTTCCATCTTGAAATAATGCAGCAATAAAAATAGTGATACCTGCAGATGCAATTAATGCAGTAACAGCTGGGCGAATTCCATAAAATATAGAAGAAACTATTTTACTATCTTTAAATTTCTTTAAAAACTTCGCAACGATACAAATAACAATAATACTAGGAGTGATCAATCCTATAGTAGTAACAATTCCACCAATAACTCCGGCAATTTGATAACCTGTGTATGTTGCCATATTAATCCCAATGGCTCCAGGGGTTGATTCACTAACCGCAATCATATCTGCTAGCATATCTGGAGTAAACCAATGATAAGTATTCATCATTTCTGTTAAGAATGGAATCGTCGCTAGACCTCCGCCAATCGCAAATAAGCCTGTTTTGAAGAATTCAAAGAAAGCAATTAACAATATCTTTAAACTCATTTTACCTGCCCCCTTTGTTTTAGCGTAGTATAGATCAGTCCTGCAACAGCAGATAAGATGACAATAATTACAGTTGATATACTAGTAAAACTTACTGCCGCAAGAACAAATGCAAATACGATAATACCATAAGCATCCTTTATTCCATTTTTCCATAATTTAATAACAGCATTTAACACAAGAACACAAACTGCTACTCGAATACCAGCAAGAGCATGTTGAACGATGGCTAGTGATGAATAAGTTGTTAGGATTGACGCAATTAAAGTAATTATAATAATACTAGGAGTCACAACACTTAATGTTGCGACAATTGCGCCAGGTATACCTTTTAAATAATAACCAATAAATGTAGCAGTATTTACCATAATGATTCCTGGAGTACACTGGCTTACCGCATAATAATCCATAATTTCCTCTTCTGTTGCCCAACGTTTTTTATCTACGATTTCTTTTTGAATCAATGGCAACATGGCATATCCTCCACCAAAAGTAAATGCACCGATACGCATAAAAGCACAGATTAATTCCCAATATATTTTCATAAGATCCCTCATTTCCTTTTCAAACATTCCTATTATATTAAATATTTTTATATTTACAAGAATTTTTAAATCTAACTTGACTTAAATTATGAATGTGATATTTTAAAGAAAAAAGAAAAGGGGAGTGTTTATGTTTGAGTTATACAATAAACCATATACAGCTAGCAGATATCCAATTTTAGCTAGGAATGGAATGGTATGTACAGGAAATAATCTAGCATCATCTGCTGGTCTACAAATACTTAAAGAAGGAGGTAATGCTATTGATGCGGCTATCGCAACTGCCGCAACCTTAACAGTAGTAGAGCCAACCGCAAATGGAATTGGTTCTGATGCTTTCGCAATTGTGTGGTATAAAGATGAGATGTATGGATTAAATAGTTCAGGAAAAGCACCAATGGGAATATCAATTGAAAAGTTGAAAGAAAAAGGAATTACAGAAATGCCGAAACATGGATGGACTCCGGTAACAGTACCTGGAGCACCTAAAGCCTGGGTAGAACTAAGTGAAAGATTTGGAAAATTACCGCTTAAACAAGTGTTAGCTCCAGCAATTTCTTATGCTCGAAATGGTTATCCTGTGACACCTGAAACATCTCGAATGTGGAAGAATGCCTTGCGTAATTATCAGGATAAAATAGATGACCCTGTCTTTGCGGAATGGTTTAATACTTTTACTGTCGATGGAAAAGCTCCAGAACCAGGTCAGATTATAAAGTTAAAAAATCATGCAGATACATTAGAAAAAATCGCAGAAACAAAGGGGCAGGCACTGTATGGTGGTGTACTGGCTGAACAAATCGAGAAAGACAGCATAGCTCATGGAGGTTATATAAGAAAAAGTGATTTAGAAAATCATAAAGTAGAATGGGTAAAACCTGTGTCTGTTCATTATCATGGCTATGATGTTTGGGAGCTTCCACCAAATGGGCAGGGAATTGTCGCATTGATGGCTTTAAATATATTAAAAGAATTTCAATTTACAGAGCGTAATGAAGAAATGTTTCATCATCAGTTTGAGGCAATGAAAATGGCATTTGCGGATGGAATGCATCATATTACAGATCCTAGATTTATGAAAACAGATATAAAGACATTATTAGATCCTAACTATGGCAAACTACGTGCTCAAGAAATTACAGAAAATGCAAAATTACCAGAAGTCCTAAATCCATATAAGAGTGGAACAGTATATTTATGTACTGCTGATCAGGAAGGTAATATGGTTTCATTCATTCAAAGTAACTATATGGGATTTGGCAGCGGTGTAGTTGTGAAAGATACAGGTATTTCTCTTCAAAATAGAGGACATGATTTCTCTTTACATCCTGATCATGTTAATTCATTAGCTCCAGGAAAGAAAACTTATCATACTATAATTCCAGGTTTTCTTACAAAAAACGGAAAAGCAATTGGACCTTTTGGAGTTATGGGTGGTTATATGCAGCCTCAAGGTCATGTACAGGTTGTCATGAATATGATTGATTTTCATTTAAACCCCCAACAAGCATTAGATGCACCTAGATGGCAATGGATCAAAGATAAAGAGTTTCATGTAGAACATAGTTTTGATACGAATATAGTTAGAAGATTACAGGAAAGAGGACATCTGATACAGGTAAATATGGAACTTGCATCTTTTGGCAGAGGACAGATTATCTTAAGAATGGAAAATGGAACGCTGATGGGTGGCTCTGAATCTAGAACAGATAGTGCTATTGCATCTTGGTAATAACTATTTATTAATTAAATAAAAGGAAGCAGAATTAACACCTGCTTCCTTTGCACATTATAGATGAATACCGTATTGTTCTGTAATAAATTCTAAGTCATTATATAATTCTTGACGAGAATAATTTCCTTCTTCTAATTCCTTTTCTGTAAGAACATTTAATTGATCAAAACAAGATAAAACTGCTTTTAAATAATCCATATTGCCTGTAGAAAAGTTCTCCTTAATATAGGTAATTGCCTCCTTGTATTTCTTTTGTTTTATTAATTCCTGACTTTTATGATAATAGTTTCTTACTTTATCATCTCCAAATTCATCTTCTTCAATAATTTTAGTTTTATCCTTATGAAGTAAAACTTTACCAAGCATGTCTGTCATACTTTCGATTTGTCTCATAATCCAATCATTTTCAAAGATACTCATAAGAGTCCCTCTCTTTCTTTATCTTTATTATATCTTTATTGTATAATAAAAATATAAAGGAGGGATAGGGATTATGAAAAAGAAAGTATGGATTTTAATTTTATTAATGATATTATTAACACCAGCACCCATCTTCGCAAGAGCTGGCGGCGGCAGCTCAGGTAGCGGTAGTAGTGGAGGCGGATCTTCTAGTAGTTCGAGACATCATCATTATAACGACAATCATAATCAGGATCCTCTAGGAAGTCTAATATCTACAGTAGGTGTTGTTGGGGTCATCATTTTAATACCATCTATACCAATGATTGTTTATCGAAATAGAGTAAGAAAAAAATCTAAACAAACCAAAGAAGTACTTGAAACTATTCAAACTACTGATACTCTTTGGAAAGAGGAAGATATTCTTAAAAGAGCTGAAGATATTTATTTTCATGTACAAGAGGCATGGACATATAATGATACAGAAGCATTAAAACCATATTTAACTCCACATTTGTATGAACAATGGAAAACAAAACTAGTTTGGCAAGAAATGCGTAACGAAAGAAACGTTTTAGAAAACATTAAATTATTAAGAAGCTCTATTGTTGGTGTTCAGGATTATCAAGATAATAATAAAGACTGCTGCTGGGTATATATTGAGGGGAGTATGAAAGATTATACATTGAATATGGAAACTCAAGAAGTAACAGATGGTACAAAAAAACAAACTTCTTTTGTGGAATATTGGAAATTATTAAGAATAGAGGATAATTTTTATTTGGATGAAATCTTACAGAAAGAAGATACGGATCCAGAAAACTTTATTGATTGGAGCGAGGGAAAATGAAAAAACTAGATATTGTATGTGGAATTATTTGTAGAGATCATAAGGTATTAGTTGCGAAAAGAGGAAAAGGAATACATGAAAATATCTGGGAATTTCCTGGCGGTAAAGTAGAAGTAAATGAAACTAAAGAAGAAGCGGTTGTTAGAGAAATAAAGGAAGAACTAGAAATTGATGTTTCAGTAAAACGCTATTTAACTAGTATTGTCGATGAAAGAGAAGATTGTATTTTACATGTCCATGCATATATTTGTTCCTATCTTAGTGGAGAAATACAATTACATGCACATCATGAATATGCGTGGATTAATGTAAATGATGTATCTAACTATAATTTTGAAAAAGCAGATAAACCTATTTTAGCTAAATTGCGGGAGGAATCTATATGAAATATACGCCTTATGTTGTACTTATCGCATTAATTTCTTTATTCTTTATACCCTTTAGTTTAATTTTTACGTTAGTCTTATCTCATAACTCAATCTTTCCACATGTATCATATTTAACATTAATTTCCTTTCTTCTTGTCTATATCTATATTTGGTCTACTTTAGTAAGCTGTATTCGTAATAAAAGATTTTTAAAAAAGAGAACACAACTATTTATTATTATTCCTTTCCTAGCTTGTGTTGTTACTGTCGCGGGAAGCTATGGTTATCAGGCATGGATCAATCGTTTTGATGTGATGGAAACAGAAGTTGATTTGATGGAATATAAACCATTTAATAGTGAAAAACTAGCAACATTAGACGAAACAAGCAGTTATAAAATGACTGAGGATTTATTACGCTTAGATGGCGCAACTGCTTTATATCCGATATATGCATCTTTCGTGCAAGCGGTATATCCTGAAGATGAATATTCTCTTTATGATGAAAATCCTGTTGTAGAGTGTTCGACAACACCATATGCCTATGAACGATTATTGAATGAAGAAACAGATTTAATCTTTGTGGCTGCACCTTCTCAACAACAAAAAGAAATGTTTGAAGCACAAAACAAGGAATTAGTTATGGTTCCAATTGGCTTAGAATCTTTTGTATTCTTCGTAAATTATGAAAATCCAATCACTGATTTAACTACAGAACAGATACAAGATATTTATAGTGGTAAAATCACAAATTGGAAAGAAGTTGGTGGAAATGATCAATCTATACGTGCATTTCAACGGCCAGAAGGAAGTGGCTCTCAATCTGCTTTAATTCGTTTTATGGGTGATAAGAAAATCATGGAACCAATAAAAAAAGATGTTGTCAGTGGTATGGGTGGAATCATAACTCAGACAGCAGAGTATGAGAATAGAGAAAATGCAATAGGATATTCTTTCCGTTATTATACACAAAGTATGGTTAAGAATAATGGCATACGCTTATTAAAAATAGATGGAATAGAACCAAATGTAGAAAATATATTAAATAAAACATATCCTATCACTAATCCATTTTACGCTATCTATGTAAAAGGAAATGATAATAAAAACCTACAGCCTTTCTTAGATTGGATTCAATCAGCACAAGGTATTGAATTGATTAATAAAACAGGCTATGTTGGAGGAATGGAATAAAGCGGTGTATAAAGCACTGCTTTTTATTATATATTATTTTATATGATTTTTTTCCTATTCATATAGTATAATGAACTTAGAAAAGAGGGTGAGATCATGAAGAAAACAAATGAACCAAAAGTACTTAGAGACCCTATACATGGATACATACATGTAGATTATCAAGTAATATGGGACTGCATTAACGCCAAAGAAATGCAAAGGCTAAAAAGAATCCATCAGTTAGGTGGAGATTTTCAAGTATATCATACAGCAGAACATTCACGGTTCTCACACTCTTTAGGTGTCTATGAAATTGTAAGAAGAATGGTATATGAAGTAAAACAATTAAATGAAGAATTAAGTGAGTATGAAAAAATTGTTGTTGTGTTAGCGGGGCTGTTACATGATATAGGACATGGGCCATTCTCTCATGCATTTGAAGGAATAAGTATCTATAAACATGAAGAATATACTGTAAAGATTATTATAGAAGATAGTGAAATCCATCAGATATTAAAGTCATGTAATCCAAGTCTACCTGAAGATGTTGCTAGTATTATTCAATACAAACATAAAAAAGAATGTATGAATCAATTAGTAAGTGGTCAACTAGATGCTGATCGTATGGATTATTTATTACGTGATGCCTATTTTACAGGAACAAGTTATGGAAAGTTTGATTTAGAAAGAATTTTAAGAACTCTACGAGTTGTGAATGGTAAGATGGTTGTGAAAGCTAGTGGTATACATAGTGTAGAAGATTATATTATGGCTAGATATCATATGTATTGGCAAGTATATCTTCATCCAGTTGCACGTAGCTATGAAGCATTACTGTCACTTGTTTTTAGAAGAATGAAAGAAGTGTATATAGAAAAGCCAGAAGTATTAAAAGATGCAAAAATGTTTCATCCATTTCTTAGTGGAAAACCTGCAGGAATTGATGCATTATATCAGTTAGATGAACCAGCCGCATTATATGGCTTCTCTCGATTGATTAATTGTACAGATAAGATATTAAGCGATTTATCTTATCGATTATTAAATAGAAAATTATTTGATTATGAGACATTAAAGGATGAATCCGACATAGAAAGAATTACTGCTTATGTAAAAGAGTTAGGATATGATCCTGCATATTATGTATATCCTGATGTTGTATCACAAAAACCATATTCACCTTATAAAAGCAATGAACATGGACATAATATCTGGGTTCTTGAAGAAGATGGAAAAGTAAAAGAATTATCAAGGGCTAGTGATATTGTCCGTGCCTTAACAAAAGCTAACTTAAAAGAAGAGGCTAAAGTTTATTATCCAAAGGAAAAATTAAATATATAATAGATAAAAAAATGTAAGAGATATCAAATTGTACAAAACATAGTGAATTCACATAATACATATGTTACAATATTCTAAGTAAAAAAGGCAGGAGATGCAGCTATGGTTAGTTCAGAACTAGATATTTTAGAAATCATTTCTTCCGTGGGACAAGCAAGAAGTCTTTATATCGAAGCCATACAAGAGGCAAAAAGTAAAAATTATGATCGCTGTAACGAGCTTTTACGAAAAGGGAATGAATTATATGCGAAAGGACATCATATTCATCAGAAACTCGTGCAGGAAGAAGCAGGAGGTAATCCAGTTACGTTGAGTTTGTTGTTGACGCATGCTCAAGATCAGTTAATGAGTGCAGAGAGCTTTAAAATCTTATGTGATGAATTTATGGATTTATATCGTAAGATGGATGAATTTGAACTAAAACTAGAAGAAGTCACAAGAGGTAAGTAAGAAACAAAAGATGCAGATCATAATAAAAGCTGCATCTTTTAATATAAGTAATAAAGGAGATTAGTGAATGGAGCCAAGAAAATTATTAGAAACACTGTTAATCGCAGAAAGATTAAAAGATACTACAAGACATTGTTATACTGCTAAAGGAAGAAAAGAAAGTGTAGCAGAACACACTTGGATGATGACATTAATGGCATTTTTTATGCGTGATGAGTTTCCAGAAGCAGATATGGATAAAGTGATACGAATGTGTATTATTCATGATTTAGGAGAATGCTTTACAGGGGATATACCTAGCTTTGATAAGACAGCAGCTCATGAAATCCAAGAAGAGCAATTGCTGAATGATTGGGTAAATACTCTTCCTGCTAATTATGCAAAGGAAATGCATTTGCTATATGAAGAAATGAAAGAGAGAAAGACATTAGAAGCTAAAATATATAAGGCGATTGATAGCTTAGAAGCAGTTATTCAACATAATATTTCTGATATATCAACTTGGATACCTAAAGAATATGATTTGAATCTAACTTACGGAGATGATAAAGTATCTTTCTCTGACTATTTAGTGAAATTAAGAGAAGAAGTACGAAAGGATACATTATTAAAGATTGAAAAAGAACAACAGAAATAGAATTATTGATGAGACTTTTTAATTGTGATAAAATCTCTTTTGGAAAAAGGAGAAGCTTATGAAAATGAAAGTATTATTTTTTGATTTTGATGGAACAATTATTTCAAATAAAACAGGAATTCTTCCTGATTCTGCTAGAGATACTTTAACAAAACTAAAAGAGGCAGGCTATGTATTGATTTTAAATACAGGTAGAACAAAAGCTATTCTAAGTCCCATTACAAATACAATAGCATTTGATGGACGTATTTTAGGATGTGGAAGTTATGTAGAATATCAAAATGAAGTTATTTATATAGCGGAAGTTGAAAAAAAGCTACACAAAGATATTATTTCTAAAATTAAGGAATATGATATCGAAGCATTTTTAGAGGGAAAAGAATATTTATATATATCTGATAATATTACAAGTGAAAGATTGTTGTATCATCTTCGTGAATATGAAAAGAATAACATTAAAATAAAGCCAATTAGTGATAATATGGAATTTCAAAAAATCTTTATTCACTATAATAATCCAAATTATATTGATCAATTTAAAGCATTCATTAATCCTTATTTTGAATATATTGATCGTGGAGGCAATTGTGCTGAATTGGTTATCAAGGGACACTCTAAAGCAACGGGGATAGAGAAAATATTGGAACAGTTACATGTGGACAAAGAAGATTGTTATGTATTTGGTGATAGCAATAATGATATTCCAATGTTTGAACTAATTAAAAATAGTATTCTAATAGGTGGAGAAAACCCTGAACTAGAACATATGGTTATGCATGCATCACCTTGTGTAGAGGAAGATGGCCTTCAAAAAGCTATCTATGAATGTGGTTTATTATAATAAGAATGCACATAAATTATGATTAAATTCATAAACTATGTGCATTTTATTTATACTCTTTTATACTCTAACAAAACTTGTGATGATTGGAATTAAAGATAGGATAAGATATAACATAGATGCCCAATTTCTGAAGAAGAAAGTGAAAGGATAACTTTTATTATGTAAGATATAGTTTTGTATTGCATTTCTATGTTTCCATATAAAATAGATTGCATATCCCATTGCGAAAAACTCAAATGCTACATAGAGCAAGACAACGATTTGGTTGTTTAAAAAACCGGATATAGAAACAGATAATGCATTATTTAAGAAATGAATCGCTATACCTGTCCATAAGCTGCCTGTTTTAATTACCGCAAAGCAAATAACAACACTTAGAAAGAAAACAGGAACAGCCTGTGGAATATTTCCATGCATTAAAGCAAACAATAAACTAGTTACAATAATCGCAAACACATTACCATATCGTCTTAATGTCTGAAGTATTAAACCACGAAACAACAATTCTTCAAATATAGGTGCAATAATACATGTTGATATTAACAGTATTAGATTATAGTTATAATCAGTTTGAAGAGAGAAGTCAGGTGTTGACATATTCCATCCAAAGACAGCTAAACCTTCATTTATAATTTGAACAACAATTCCCATTATAATAGATAGTCCCATACCAATTACAGTATATTTACATATTTTAATAAACCCAACATGCTGTATCTGTAAAGCAAGATCTGTCTTTAGCTTTTTTGAAAATACATAGACAATAACACTAACGCTAATCACTGTGGTAATTCCATTTAATAGATATACTATAGATTCTTGGTTTAAATCATATCCTTGATAAAACAAAATCCCACCAACTATATTAACAACAAATACAGCTAAAATATTATAGAGAAATAAGGCATAAGCAATACGCTTACTATCCTTTTTACATGATTCTTTATTCTCTTCCATATAAACACCTCCAATTAATACTTTTATTATAATACCATCCGTATATAATATAAGACAATAAAAATATGAAAAAGATAATCTTATACAAATATTAAGTTATTATTTCTCCTAAGGTAATAAACAAAGGAGGATACATCTCTATCAATATTTTTTATCATAATATTTTGCCGCAATGGCAAAGGTAATTAGATAAATACATATAATTGATATGGTTAGGAAGAAAGCTAAAAAATCTCTATGTTTTAGAAAAATATGAATGACAAATAAAGAGACATAACCGCTTATTGCTCCTGCGATTGATAATGCTTTGCTTTCTATCATATTCTTTCTCTCATCATTTTCTTCTATTAAAAATTGTTCATATTCTGCATCGGATTTCAAAGCCTTTTTTATTTTCCGATACACATAGTAAGTGGCTAAAAGGCCACCCATACCTGCCATAATATCATTATCAAGAATAAGTTATAAACAAAATACTATATTCCATAACATTAATAATAATTCCCCTCGTAATTCTTTCACTTTTTTCATGTCAATTCCTTTCATCATTCTACACTCCCTTCCTCAAATATAAAGATTTCTTCAATATGCTTTTTGAATATAACGGCAATACGATGAGCTAAGTGAATAGATGGATCATATTTTCCTCTTTCCAGCGATATGATTGTCTGTCGGCTAACGGAACATTGTCGTGCTAAATCTTCTTGCGTCATATTAAATTCTTGACGAAGTTCTCGCACTTTATTTTTCATAAAGTAAAGCCTCCTTTACATTCATAGTATAACATTAGCAAAATAATATATAAAGCTAACTTTACTATTTTTTTATAAAAAGTGCATTATATCTGTTATATTTGTATCTTATAGAAATTGTATTTTCTTTTTGTGCTTATCTGATAAACTATAATTGAAGAGGGTGATAGCATGAAGGTAAAGCTATTATGTAGAAAAGAAATACGGGAACAGATATTAAAGGATTTACGTGATGGTAATATCTCAATTGATGAAGATGCAGATTTTGTATTGTATGAAGCAAATCCTAATCAACAATTTCTTTTAGTAAAAGACCAGGAAGATTATATACGCTTAGCAATAAAAAATATCATTTATATCGAAAGCATTTCCCAGGAAATATGGATTCACACAAATGATAAGATTTATCAAGGAAGAGATACTTAGAGGTTTTGTGACATTAGGAAAAGATGGAACTATTAAATCAAGTGGCAATTTTTGGAGGACAGCATTAGTATAAAAATTATGATATGTCAAAATTAATTTTGAGATTTATTGTAATGTTTTTTGAAATAAAGTAAAATAAAAGTGGCATTACTTGTATAGAAACATAATTGGTTGATTCGTCTCTACTCGCCGACCGTAAATTGGCGAACTACAAGTAAACTTTTTGGCTTGATGCATGGAAGGTTTACTTCAAACTTTTCATGCTTTTTATGTTAAGAAAGGAACGAAAGAAAGATGAAAGTATTAGTAATTGGTAAGGGTGGAAGAGAACATGCTTTGGTTCATGCAGTCAGCAAAAGCCATCGCGTTAGAAAAATTTACGCTGCTCCTGGAAATCCAGGGATGGCAAAACTTGCGGAGTGTGTTCCTATTTCAGATAGTGATGTAGAAGGTCTAGTGACATTTGCGAAAGAAAAAGAAATTGACTTAACAATTGTAGGTCCAGAGGCTACACTTTCTTTAGGTGTAGTAGATGCATTCCAGGCAAAAGGATTAAAAATATTTGGACCAACAAAAGATGCAACACAAGTTGAATCAAGTAAAGATTTCGCAAAGAGAATTATGGCAAAGTATGGTATTCCAACTGCTAGTTACTGTACTTTTGATAAAAAAGAAGAAGCGATTCGTTATGTAGAACATCAAGGTGTTCCAATCGTTATTAAAGAAGATGGCTTAAAGGCAGGAAAAGGTGTAACGGTTGCACATGAAATGAAAGAAGCGTTAGATGCAATTGAAATAGCTTTTAGTATACCAGGGAATCGTGTGGTAATTGAAGAATGCTTAGAAGGATTTGAATTCTCTTTGATTTGCTTTGTATGTGGTGACCTAGTATTACCTATGGAAATTGCGCAGGATCATAAGGCTGCATTTGATAGCGATAAAGGTCCTAATACAGGAGGAATGGGAGTGTATTCTCCAGTTAAGACAATTACTCCTGAAATTGTGCAAGAAGCAATGAGTAGTATCATGGTCCCTATGGCAAAAGCAATGGTTAAAGAAGGACATCCTTTCACAGGATTCCTATATGGCGGATTAATGCTTACAAAACATGGAATCAAGACAATTGAATTCAATGCTCGCTTTGGAGATCCAGAAGCGGAAGTTATCCTACCTAGATTAAAAACAGACATTTGCGATATCATTGAAAATATCATGGAACATAGTAAGACAGAACTAGAATGGTCTGATGAAGTAACACTTGGTGTTGTAATGGCAAGTGATGGATATCCGGCTTCTAGTACTAAAGGTGCAGTTATAGAAGGAACTGAGAACGTAGAATCAATGATTTATCATATGGGAACTAAAGAAGAAGATGGTAGATTATTAACGGATGGCGGACGTGTATTATGTGTTACTGCGACAGGAAAAACATTAGAAGAAGCATATGATAATGCCTATGCAGATGTACATAAGATTCATTGTGATAAATTATTCTATCGTAATGATATTGGAAAGAAAGATATGTAGGAGGTAACATTATGTTTAAAACAGATTTAGAAATTGCTCAAGAATGTCAAATGGAACATATTCGTGATGTAGCGGCTAAAATTGGTATTGAAGAAGATGACTTAGAATATTATGGAAAATATAAAGCAAAAGTTTCTTTAGATTTACTACATCGTAATGAAAATAAAGAAGATGGAAAATTGATTTTAGTTACCGCAATTAATCCTACAAAAGCAGGAGAAGGAAAGTCTACAACTACAGTTGGTTTAGGCGATGCATTAAATCGCTTAGGCAAAAAAACGATGATTGCTTTACGTGAACCTAGTCTTGGTCCAGTATTTGGATTAAAAGGTGGAGCAGCAGGTGGAGGATATGCACAGGTTGTTCCTATGGAAGATATCAACCTTCATTTTACAGGTGATATGCATGCCATTACGACTGCGAACAATTTAATTTCTGCTTGTCTTGATAATCATATTCATCAAGGTAATGAATTGGATATTGATATTGAAAATATTACATGGAAACGATGCTTAGATATGAATGATCGTACACTTCGTGATATTACGATTGGACAAGGACCTAAAGCTAATGGAGTAGAGCGAAAAGATGGATTTAATATTACTGTCGCAAGTGAAGTTATGGCTGTATTATGTCTTTCTACTTCCTTAATGGATTTAAAAGAACGTTTAGGTAATATGCTTGTTGCGTTTAATACAAAGAAAGAACCTATCTATGTTAAAGATTTAGGTATCGAAGGTGCTTTGGCAATGGTCATGAAGGATGCTATTAAACCTAATTTAGTTCAGACATTAGAACATAATCCAGTTTTAATTCATGGAGGACCATTTGCGAATATTGCTCACGGCTGTAACTCAATTTTAGCAACTAAGACTTGTTTGAAACTAGCTGATTATACAGTTACAGAAGCAGGTTTTGGGGCAGATTTAGGAGCTGAAAAATTCTTAGATATCAAATGTCGTTTTGGTGGGTTAAAACCAAATGCTGTTGTTATTGTCGCAACAATTCGTGCATTAAAACAACATGGTAATGTTGCTTATGAAGATTTAAAAGAAGAAAATGTAGAAGCTATGCTAGCTGGATGCGAAAATTTAGCTAAGCATATTGATACTGTTAAACAATTTGGATTGCCATATATTGTTGCTATCAATGAATTTGCAACTGATACACCTGCAGAAGTAAAGGCATTACAAAACTGGTGTAAAGAACATAATCATCCTATGAGCTTATCTCAAGTATGGGCAAAAGGTGGAGAAGGAGCAATTGATTTAGCAAATAAACTTGTCGAACTTTGTGATCAGGAAAATAGCTATGCACCTCTCTATGATGTAGAAGCAAGTATAGAAGATAAGATTACTACAATTGCGACTAAAGTTTATGGCGCAAAAGGAGTAGAATTTACAGAAGAAGCAAAAGAACAGATTGCTTTATATAACTCTTTAGGCTGGAATCATATGCCTATCTGTATGGCAAAAACACAGATGTCTTTATCTGATGATGCAAAAGTATATGGAGCACCTAAAGATTTTACTATCACTGTTAGAGAATTACGACCAAGTCTAGGGGCAGGATTCTTAGTTGCTTTAACTGGAAAGATCCTAACAATGCCAGGCTTACCAAAAATACCGGCCGCAAATAATATGGACATTGATGAAAATGGACATATTGAAGGATTATTCTAGTAAAATTAAAATCTAATAAAAAAGGGAAGTGAGTACTTCCTTTTTTGTTACTGTTTTTCTGATTGAATAAGATTACTTACATAGGGACGTTTTCCAAATAATACATCATCATAAAATGACTGTTTTAAATCAATATAATGAATACTTTCTGTAAGCTCTTGGATAGACTTTCTCAAGGCTTCTTGTTTCTTTTCTAATAAGATTTTTCTTTGAGGAATTGTTTTCTCTCCCTGAAGACATAAATCAAGATAATTTTTCATTTCCTGAATGCTCATTCCACATTTTTTTAAACAAACTAGATCTTTAATCCATTTTACATCCTGTTCACTGGCTACCTGGTTTTGATATGGCAGAACAAAAACAAATAGATAAAAAAGTAGAAGAACAAGTATCGGTTATCTTAGAGGATTTGAAAAATAGAAAGAATGGTATTTCAGAAGTGAATGATAATGATAGAAATGCCCATAAGCAATTTCTTGAAAATATGAGTCGAATGCCTTCTGATAGTTGGCAACATCTTATTAAAATTAAAGATAATTGTATAGGGTGTGGCATCTGAAAAGCATTTGTCCATCTGCTTCCATCTCTATTGAGAATAAAAAAGCAGTATATCATCCGGGAAATTGTAAGACTTGTTTAGCTTGTGTACATGCGTGCCTACAAAAAGCTATTGGCTTAAGCATTCCAGAAAAGAACCCGAACGAACGTTATCGTAATGAACACGTAACTTTACAAGAGATTATAGAGGCAAATTCGCAAAATTAATTATGAAAAGGAATAATGATACTTATCTCTTTATTTATTTTATGTGGCTGTACAAATGTTAATAAATCATCGAGTTTAGATGTGTCATCAACAGGTACTACTGCATATACGTATAAAGTAGAAGAACTATATGCGCAAAGAGGAAAAAATCAAATCTATGGCAAAATTTATATTCCACAAAATGCTGAAGAGAAGATGCCCACAATAATTTTTTCACATGGCTTTGGAGGAAATTATCAGGTAGGTATACCATATGCTGAACAATTAGCAGAAAACGGATATGTAGTATATTGTTTTGATTTTTGTGGAGGAAGCACAGATAGCTAAAGTGATGGTTCAACTTTAAAAATGTCTTTATTTACAGAAAAAGCTGATTTAGAAGCTGTAATAGAACGTCTGAAGGAACTTGATTATGTTGATAGCAGGAATATCTTTTTGATTGGGACAAGTCAAGGTGGGGCTGTTTCCGCAATAACAGGAGCAGATCACTTGAATGAAATAAAAGGAATGATTCTTCTATACCCTGCATTTATCCTTTCAAAAAGAGCGAATGAGTTATTTCAAGATATGGAAGAAATACCAGAGACTTATTACTTTATGTGGATGGAAGTTGGGAAAGCATATTTCGAACCTTTAATTGGATATGATATTTATAAAGGAATTACTCCATATAATAAGGATGTATTAATTATTCATGGAGATCAAGATGAGATAGTACCTCTCTCTTATTCAGAGCGGGCAATACAGGTTTATCCGAATGCTGAGTTAAAGGTAATTAATGGTGCAGGTCATGGTTTTTATGGGGAAGATTTTCAAAAAGCAATGAGTTATATATTAGAATTTTTAACCGCTTATCAAACCTAAAATGCAGCTCAATTTTTACTAGACATTCCATTTGATATGTGATATTATCGTCAAATATATAAAATAAATATTACATCGGAGGTGTTTTATGCGTAAACGTTATGAAACATTAATGGCAGCTATACAAATGGAATTAAAAGAACATAAAAAATCTTTTATAGTGTATCTAACACTACGTGCATTAGTTATTGTCATGATGATTCTACAAATCTTTAACCGTAACTTTGAGAATGTATTTCTTTGTATTCTAACCTTAGGTTTATTAATTGTGCCAAGTTTTTTACAGGTAGAATTAAAAATCGAACTTCCTACTGTGTTAGAAATTATTATCTTGTTGTTTATTTTTGCGGCAGAGATTTTAGGAGAAATTTCCTCTTTCTATATACTATTTCCTATGTGGGATACGATATTGCATACGTTAAATGGTTTCCTAGCTGCCGCCATAGGCTTTTCACTCGTAGATTTGTTAAATAAAGATGATCGATTACAGTTTAAGCTTTCCCCATTATTTATGGCACTTGTAGCTTTCTGTTTTTCTATGACAATTGGAGTAATATGGGAATTCTTTGAATTAGGAATGGATACTTTTATGCATACGGATATGCAAAAAGATACAATTATCCATAGTATCACATCAGTAATGTTTGATCCTACTAAAAGTAATATTCCAATAACAATTGATGGGATTAATTCAGTAGTTGTGAATGGAAAAGATTTAGGTTTTAATGGATATCTTGATATAGGATTATTAGATACAATGCAGGATCTATTAGTTAATTTTATAGGAGCGACGGTATTTTCTATAGTAGGATTTTTTTATGTGAAAAACAGAGGAAAGAAATCAATTGCTCATTATTTCCTGCCTAGAAGAAAAACAAAAGATACAGATTTTAAAAGAATAGCTCGGAAACATATTGATAAAATGGAGAGTAAAAAAGCTGAATCTTAATTTGTTTTATGTGAAAATGAAACGATAAGTGCTATACTATAATAGATGAAAGAGGTGTGAGTATGGAAATGCATAGAAATACTCGCTGCTGGTGTGGCAGTGGTAAAAAATATAAACAATGTCATGAGAAATTTGACCAAAAACTTGCGCAATTAGCTAGAGAAGGTCATATTGTTCCTGATTGTTCATTGATTAAAAATAAAGAAGATATTTTAGGAATTAAGAAAAGTGCAAATATTAATACAGGTGTACTGGATCATGTCGCAAAATATATACGACCAGGTATGAGTACTGGTGAAGTAGATCGTTTAGTATATGATTATACAGTATCTCATGGGGCTATTCCGGCACCATTAAATTATGAAGGGTTCCCAAAAAGCTGCTGTACTTCTATTAATGATGAGGTATGTCACGGAATTCCTGATGATAAAATTATCCTTAAAGAGGGGGATATTGTAAATGTCGATGTCTCTACAATTTATCATGGCTATTATTCAGATGCTTCACGTATGTTTATGATTGGTGAAGTTAGTGAAGAAGCTAGAAAACTTGTGGAAGTCACAAAAGAATGTCTTCAGATCGGCATTGATGCAGTAAAACCATGGGGACATGTTGGTGATATTGGTGCTGCGATTTATCAATATGCGAAAAGTAAAGGATATAGCGTAGTAATTGATTTTGCAGGGCATGGAGTAGGGAAAGAATTCCATGAAGATCCAGTTGTAAGCCACGTTGGCAGAGCTGGAACAGGGATGCTGTTAGTTCCTGGTATGGTATTTACAATTGAACCAATGATCAATGTTGGAGATTACCACTTATATATTGATGAAGAAAATGGATGGACAGCATATACAAAAGATGGTTCACTGAGTGCTCAATGGGAACATACGATTTTAGTTACTGAACGTGGTATTGAAATCTTAACATATTAAAGTGAAAGGTACATCTAAGATGTGCTTTTTCTATATTCTTTATAAAATCATAAAATATTCAGTTATGTTTTTGTTGATGAGTGTTATAATAGAAACATATTTTAGATTAAGAAAGAGCTGGTGAAGTACATGGATTCAAGAAATGATGACGTTAAAGCAGTTATTGATGAAGTAGATGTAGAAAATAGATCAGATAAGAAAAAACAAGGTATTAAATATGAGCTTTTAGATCTTTTAAAAACCTTTATTATATGCTTTATTGCTGTTTTCTTACTAACAACTTTTGTGGTCAAGCCGGTTCGTGTTGATGGACGTAGCATGTATCCAACCCTAGAAGATGGAGAAGTTGGCCTGATGAATGTATTTAGTGCTAAATTTACGGATATTGATCGTTTTGATGTGGTAGTTGCATATAACGAAGAAAGTGGAGAAAACTGGGTAAAACGCGTTATTGGACTTCCAGGAGATACGGTTTATGCGAAAGATGATGTAGTATACGTCAATGGTTTACCGATTGAAGAACCTTATCTTGATACTGATTATGTAAATCAGATTCGAGAAAGAGGGGATTATTTTACTCAAGATTTTGATAAAATAACATTAGGAGAAGATGAATATTTTCTAATGGGAGATAATCGAGTTGTTTCTTATGACTCACGACGAGTAGGTCCATTTAAAAGAGATGATATCAAGGGAAAAGGAATATTTATTCTATATCCATTTGATAAAATAAAAATGATCGGAAATTAATAGAGCATACGGTTTGAAAGTATAATAGAGAATAGCTATAATAGTTAAAGAAAATAGGAGGCGTATGAAAATGGAATATCAAAGAATTATTGATGGGATTGAAGTTCATTCTAATGAAGAAGTAAGTGAAAAAGAGGCGAGAGCATATTTCAGTTATATTCGCCAAAATAATCCTAAAAAAGAAATTACTTCTGTGGAATTAACTTTTGATGGAGAAGATGTAGGCTTGGGATATCACTTGCGTCCAGAAGGATTTGAAAAGATTCGCCGTATTACAGGTTATCTAGTAGGAACTGTTGATCGTTTTAATAACGGAAAACGTGCTGAAGAACATGATCGTGTAAAACATGCATAATAATAATTTAATGTTTAAAAGGATAATATTTCTAGATAAATTAGATATATTATCCTTTTTTATTTTCCTGATTATATTTACATAAAAAGAAAACTAGAAAAATATGATTTTTAAGGGATTGTTAAGAATTACTATGACATATTATGAAAATCGGTGCTATAATAGATACACATGCAGCATAGTGCATGATAAAACGACAAAAGATTACCTTTCATATATATTAGAATATAAAATGGAGGTTTTATATATGAATGAAGATAGAAAAAATATGAATACACACGAAGATGATGATTTGTCTAATATGATTCATGAATATAGTAAAGATAACGAGTTAAGAAGAAAAATTGATGAACTAAAACGTCAAAAGGAAGAAGAAAAACGTATTTACGAAGCTAAACAGAATTCACAGCATGATAGTATTTTTGATCATATCAGTGATACAGGATCATTTAAAAATACAGAGACTAATTCAAACAGTAATGGTATTCCAGATATAAGAGTAGATGATACATTAATTGAAAAAACAAGAGTTGGTTTCGAAAATCAGCCTGCTTATGATAAAACATTAGTAATCATGGATAATAAAACTAGAGCTTCTGCACTAGAGGAAACAAAGATTCTAGATAAAAATGCTACATCTGAGTTATATGATGATGAAGATTATGAAGAAGATGTAGTAGAAGAAGAGGAAGATGAAGATAGTGATGATGAAGTAGTTTTTGAAGATGACGATGACGATGATGACAACTTATTATCATTAATCAATAAACGTAAAAAGAAAAAAGAAAATAAAAAGGATAAAGATGATAACGATGATTTAGAGGAAGATGATTCCGTAGATGAAGCAAAAACACAGAAAATGAATAAAATAATTACCTATGTGATTATTGGAATTGTTGGTATCTGTATCGTTGTGGCAGCTTTTTTCGGTGTACGCTATGCTTTATCTAATTTCTTTGGCGGTAGTGATTCAGATACTCCAGCAGAGAAAACGGATCCAGAAGAAAATACAGGAGAAACAACTGAACAGCCAACGGATGATCAGACAGATAATTCAGATGATGGAGGTTCTGTAAATATTGAAACAAATCAAGCAGAAATCACTCGCTTAGAAAAACAATTAGATCAATATCAGAGTCAATTAGATAAAGTTAATTCTCAGTTAGAAACAGCTGAGAAAAATAGAGATGATGCTCAAGCAGAGTTAGATTCTTATCAAAGCTTGTATAATCAGGCAGTACAATTACAGTCACAGTCAGATGCAGTTAAAGCAGCTTTAGATAAAGTAAATCAGCTATCCTCATATCAGAATAGTTCTAACGCTGATGAAAAAGAACAGTATGATGCAGCTCTTCAAGGATATAGAAATCTATGTTCACAATATGGTGTAGCAGATTATCAGGAAATTTATACAAAAGCAAGTGAAGCAAATAATGAATATAATACAAAAGCGCAATCTGCAGAAAGTAAAAAAGAAGAAGCAGAAACTCAGATTTCAACACTTACTTCTAGAAAAACTGATTTAGAGTCAAAAATAGCAAATATTACTACAGAACTTAATAAATACAACTAGCCGATTGTTATCGGCTTTTCTTTCAAATTTGTAAGGTATTCAATAAGAATTGTTATTTTTTGTAGGCAATGCTATAATGAGTTTGCATGTTTAGGAATGGAGGGTACCTGATGGAGAGAATTTCTTCTTTTCTACATCGAAAACTTGACAATTTTACATTAGATGAATATATTATCATGTTCGTCGTATGTTCAATATTTTTACCATTTGAATTTCCAATTCTTACAATTTCAGGTGTATTAATATATTTAGTAATTACAAAAAGATTACGAAAAATTATAGCTGAAGTACCAAAATCGGGATTTATGATCATATTTTCGATATTATCGATCGTAGTATCATTCTTTCATAAGAATATTATTGGCGGTCTATGTGCTATTGTGATTTTATTTATTATTCTTTTTATTTTTTACTACAGAACAATCATAAATAAACGTCTATTTGAGTTATTGCTGGATGCCTGCTGTATAATATCTTTATTCTGTTTTGCTTATGCAATGTTGGAATATTGTCGTATTATTGATCGCTTAAATTATGATTTTCTACAATTTAAAGTTGAAGAAAGTCCTAAATATAGAATTAACTCTACTTTTTTTAACGCAAATTATTATTCAATGATGATTGAATTTATTGTTTTAATTTGTGTATATAAAATGATGCAGGTAAAACAAAAGCGACGCATATTTTTCTATATAATAACCATTGTATGTAATTTATTCGCATTATATCTGTCTGGTTCACGTACTGCATGGATTCCATTTGTAGTAACTATTCCATTTATGTTTTTAATAAATAAAAGATTCGGATATTTCTCTGCCGCAATGGGTGCTATTGGTGGCTGTGGCCTTATGGTTTTAATAGAACCTTCACTACTGCAAAGGGCAAATATCTTAGCTGATTTTATGAAAAGAGGTAAGATTTGGATAACCGCAATTAAAGGAATTCAGGAACATCCATTATTTGGAGAAGGTCCATTAACTTATTTCCATATCTATAAACAATATCATGGGCATCCTACTCAACACTCACATAGTGTTTATCTAGACCCTATTTTATGCCATGGAATTGTTGGTGTATTACTTGCAGGAATATATTTATATGGCAATTTAAAAGAAGTATATCTTTTATTTAAAAGACGGTTGGATTTACGATTGTTTTCTTTGATTTGTGCATTTATACTTACTGTACTAATACATGGTGTTTTAGATAATACAATTTATTGGGTACAGACGGCATTACTATTTTTTGTTGTTTTATCCGCATCAAGTATATATTTTCATAAAGAAAATCCAATACAAGGCAAAAATGAATAAGCCTTGTTTTTCTTTATATTTATGTTGATTATTTTTCTTTTCTCATAGATTAAAAAAAAGTATAATGAATGTGAGGTGAAAAACATGCAATACTTTTTAGTCAATTTAACAGTACATGCAGTTAGTTTTATATTATGTTTTTGGGCATTGAGTTGTGTTCGTTTTGAATTATTCACTAATGTAAGAAAGCCAGGACAGGTTCGACTATTATTATTACTGCTGGCAATGGGGCTAGGATATTTAGTTGCACAGTTTTTATTGTCTATTTCCATTTATTATGGAGTATAAATGAATATGTTTAATAAATTTAAAGGATTAATTCGCAAAACGAATATAAAAATGCGATTGTTTCTAGGCTTTATCCTTGTGCCGATTTTTTTAATGTTTATCTGGTTTTCTTATTATTATTCATCTAATAGAGAAATACTTTTAGAGAAACATGAGACAAATGCCAATCGAGTAGTTTCGATGTCTGAGGAGTTATTTCAGGTCCACATTGATCATTTAAATAAACAGATGTATAAATTAATCGGTGCACCGTATGTAAGAAATTTTTTATATTACCCTACGGATGAAAGTATATATTTACAGTTTGTTCAGGGATTGCATGAACATAATATTCTTGAAGAATATACAGGGTTACGATTATTAGATGCAAATGAAAACCAGTTATATAAAGAAGGGAATATTAATTCATTAGAGATATCTTCTTTAAAAGATGAAATTCTAAAACAAGGAGAAAATGGTCTATGGAGATATGATGAAACAAATGATTCCATCATACAGATCATAGGGATTTATGATTTATATAATCAGCCGATTGGTTATTTATTAACAAGCTATGAAAAAGAAATATTTAATTCGTCTATCCTGCGAATGGAAGATGATAGTCTGCTTGTCGTAACAGATGAAAAAGGAAATTGTTTGTTTGGAAGTCTAGAATCATCTATTCAGAAACCTATTGATTTATCAGCATCAATCGTTGAAATAGACCAGATTTCGTATTACTTAACAAAAAAAGAGAATAAGGATACTTCATGGTACGTAGTATATTTAAGTAAAGAGAGTGCAGTGTTAGCTGAAATATATAGTTATCGTGATATGCTCTTGATATATGGTATGGTATTTTTGCTGGTGGTCGCAATTATAGCCTATTTTATTTATCGAAGTATGATAGATCCAATTAATAAGTTATTACAATCTATGCGAAATATTGATGAAAGCAACCTTGCTTTAAGTCAAATAGAGGATAATGGTAAGGATGAAATTCATGAATTAAATGTTAACTTTAATGATCTTTTGAATCGTGTTCAAGAACTATTAGAGACAATAGAGAAAGAACAGGAAATGAAAAGGGAAAGTCAATTTCAGCTATTGCAGGCGCAAATTAATCCACATTTCTTATTCAATACCTTAAATACGTTAAAATATCTGGCAATCTTAAATGAAGATAAGCCTGTAAGTGAAGGAATTAGCGCATTAGCTAAGTTATTGCGTAATACAATTTTGGATAGTAAAGAAATGGTTAGCGTCCAAGATGAAATAGAGAATGTAAAAAATTATATCATTATTCAGAAACTTCGTTATGGAGATGTTTTCGAAACAGTATATAATATAGATAATGATGTATTGGATTGTGTTATACTGAAGTTTTTACTACAGCCAATAGTGGAAAATAGTATTCTCCATGCATTTGAAGAAGATAAAGAACACCAAATACTAACAATACGAGTTAAAAAAGAAGGAGAGTTTTTAAAAATTGAAATAGGTGATAATGGTAAAGGATTTAAAATTACGCAAACAGAAACACGATATAAGAAGTTAAGCGGTATTGGAGTTAAAAATGTTCAGGAACGTATTCATTTAATGTATGGAGAAAAATATTCTATGGATATAAAAAGTGTTATAGGTAAAGGGACAATCGTGACGCTTTTACTTCCATATAAAAAAAGTGAGGGATGACTTGTATGTATAAGGTGCTTATTGTAGATGATGAACGTTTGATTCGAATTACATTAAAAAATATGCTGGATTGGAAGGCATTAGATTGTGAAGTAATTGCTACTGTGAAAGACGGAGAAGAAGCACTGCGCGTATTTGATGAACTACATCCGGAAATCGTAATTACTGATTTAAAGATGCCAGGTATGGATGGTATTGAGTTAATAAAGAAAATAAAAGAACGTAATAAAAATACACAAGTCATTGCTTTAAGCAATTATTCAGATTTTGAATATGTTAGAGATGCGATGAAAGCTGGGGCATTCGATTATTTATTAAAGGTAACACTAGAAAAAAGTGAGTTACAAAGAATAATTGAACAGGTAAAAGAGTCATGTGTAGAAAGTAGTAAGAATGACCATGATGAATATGAAGCCGCAATAAATAAACTAAGAGAATGTATTGTGTTAATAAAAAATAAGCATATGGTTAAGGAAGAAAAGCTGCAGGAAATATTATCTTTACCAATGTTTGATAAGTATTCACAAGGATTTCAAATGGGCTATTTTCGTGTAGATAACATAAATTATTTATATCAAACAAAAGTTAAAGATCATGAAGGTCTGCATCATAATTTAAAAGATTTAATTAAAGAATCTATTCCTATTATGATGGGATATCATTTGATTTTTATCAGTAATCACTCTGGTATCATAATGTTTGAAAGTAAAGAGAAACTTCGTGTTTTAAATATTTGTCATAGTATTATTCGTAATATTGCACAATATCTTGATATCCATATGTCAATATCATTATCTGATATAATTCCGTCAACTGATAATTTTTACGAACAATTTAAGTTATTATTGAAGGCACATGCAAGACGATTCTATCTAGGAGAAGGTTCTCTTATTCAGGTTGAGGAAAATGAGAATTTTAATGAATTAGATATGAATAAAGTAGATTTTCATCTTCAGATATTAGATGCAATGCAGATGAAGAATTTCACAAAGGTTTATAGTATTTTAGAAGATATCATGTATTTTATGCAGGAAAAGGAAATATCGCCTCAATCTGTAAAAGAATACTTTATGTTTATTTTTCACAACATTGAAGGAAATGTAATGGCAAAAGGACTTCGTCATGCTTTTCCATTTGATTCTATTACAGCACAGATTCCATTGTGTGAGACGAGTGATAAATTAGAAGAAATAGTAAAAGGTTCTTTTCAAACTATCGAAACCTGGTTACAGGATAGTTCTTCTCAGCTTTATCGTAAAGAAATATTGGATGCGATAGAATATATCGAATCTAATATTCATCGAAAACTAACGCTAAAAATGATAGCAGATCACTTACATATGAATGAAAGTACATTAAGTCGTATGTTTAAAAGTGAAACAGGAGTAAATGTAAATTATTATGTGAATGAACGTAAAATGAAAAAAGCAATGGAATTACTAAGCAATCAAGATAGTATGATCAAAGATGTAGCATTGGCAGTAGGAATAGAAGATCAATTATATTTTAATAAAGTGTTCAAGAAATACTATAATATATCTCCTAGTGAATTTAAAAAACAGATACATCCGAATATAACGGAATAAGAAGAAACACCCTTTCATATCTTATAGAGAGGGTGTGATTTTTTTTGAAATTGTATATTAAGATTTTTATTTTGATTATGATTTTACTCATATCAGCTTATTTATGGCTAAGTCTGGATAATACCTCTTTACCTTTTTGGGAAACAATAGAGAAGAAGTTTTCAAGTGATGAAGAAGCTAAGGAAGAAAATATGGTACATATGATTCGACAAGATGGAACTAGTTTAAAACTATCTATAGATGAATATTTAGAAGGTGTCATTGGTTCAGAAATGAGTGCTTCATTTGAAATAGAGACATTGAAAGCACAATGTGTAGCATCAAGAACGTTTGTAGTTCAAAGAGGATATGAGGTAGATGATACTACTAGAACACAGGTATATCATGATGATAAACAGCTAAAACAAATATGGGGGACAGATTATGAAAAGTATCATGAACGCATAGTAAAAGCTATAGAGGAAACGAAGAATGAAATTATGACATATGAGGGAAAACCAATAACAGCAGCCTTCTTTAGCAGCTCCTGTGGGAAAACTGCTAATAGTGAAGAGTATTGGCAGAAAGAGACACCATACTTACAAAGTGTAGATAGTTCATGGGATACAGCAGATAAATCTTATAAGCAGACAGTAGTGTTTTCAGAAGAAGATTTTCATACCTTATTAGGCTTTGAGAATACAATAAGTGAAATATCTGAAACTCAATATTATGATTCAGGCTATGTGAAAAATATAGTTATTGATGGGATTTCTTTTAGTGGAAGAGAAATACGAGAAAAACTTAATTTAAGATCCTCCTGCTTTTCAATCAAGAAACAGAAAGATGGATATCATATTACTACACAAGGTTATGGACACGGAATAGGTATGAGTCAGATAGGTGCACAGCAAATGGCACTACAGGGGAAAACATATAAAGATATATTAAATCACTATTATACAGATGTTAAAATTGATAAATTGAATGTATAAGCATGGTTTAATAGGGCATAATCATCACTAGAAAGGATGTAATGAGCAACTAGCAATTACATAATTAGGTGATGAAATGTACAGCTATAAAAAGAAAAAAAGATTTCCAAAACGTAGTTTAATGGTGTTTATGAGCTGCTTATGCATGTGTGCAGCTGCCTATTTAACATATGAATATACACTTCAGGATAAAGAAGCGCAGACACCAGTCTTTAATGAAGATACAACTCCGGTGCTTAATCTCCCACAGAGTGATACTATAGAAAAAGGAGTACAGCCATTTTCTGTAGATGCAAAACTTGTGTTAGATTATTATGATGGAACAGATACAAAAGTTGCCTCGCTTACTAAATTTGAAGGTGTGTATCGTGGAAATCAGGGAATGGATTACGCATTTAATGATGAAGCGTTTGATGTACTGGCAAGTTTTAGCGGTGAAGTGACAGAAGTAAAAGATGATAATATATTTGGGAAAACAGTGACGATTCATAGCGATGATCTCTCTATTACTTATCAGAGCTTATCTGAAGTTGCAGTAAAAAAAGGCGATAAGCTTAAACAAAAAGCTATCATTGGAAAAGCCGGAACCAATATTTATAATAAAGATTTAGGAAATCATTTGCATATCGTTGTAGAAAAGAATAAAGTATTGATTGATCCTGCGGTAATTATTGGCAAAGCACTAACCGATATTAAATAGTACCCAAGCGGTACTTTTTAGTATCTGATACAAATAGAAAATTATTAAGGAATGTTAAGAAAACAACAAATCGATTTTCGCTTTTACATTTTAGAATTTATGATATAATGTTAAGTGCATGAAAATGAGTATAACGCATATATAAACACTATATGCGAGTATGAAAAGATGCGAATCTATATTAAGATTCACGAAAGGAATGAAGAACTATGTTTTCAAAAGAAGTAGGAATCGACTTAGGTACAGCAAACTTATTAATGTACGTCAAGGGGGAAGGCATCGTTATTGATGAGCCTAGTGTAGTTGCAATAGATGCAGAAACAAAGAAATGTCTTGCGGCAGGACAAGATGCGAAAGACATGTTAGGTAGAACACCAGGTAGAGTGTTGGCAATTCGTCCATTAAAAGATGGAGTTATCGCAGATTTTGAAGTAACAGAAATTATGTTAAATTTCTTCTTTAAGAAACTTGCGATCAAAGGAATGTTTAAACGTCCAACAATTTTAATCTGCTGCCCAAGCAATATCACAAGCGTAGAAAGAAATGCGATTCGTGATGCGGCTTATCGTGCAGGGGCTAAAAAAGTATTTATTGAAGAAGAACCAAAAGTAGCTGCTGTTGGTGCAGGACTTGATATCGGTAAACCAAGTGGCTGTATGGTATTAGACATTGGTGGTGGAACGACAGATGTTGCGGTTATCTCTTTAGGAGAAATCGTAAGCAGTACTTCTTTAAAAATTGCGGGAGATACTTTAGATCGTGACATTATCAAATTTGTAAAAGAAAATAAAAAACTGTTAATTGGTGATCGTACTGCAGAAGAAATCAAAAAACACATTGGTACTGCATGGAAAGGAAGCATTCATGAATCAATGGAAGTCAGTGGACGTGACCTTGTGACAGGACTTCCAACAACAATCACTTTAACTAGTGAAGAAATTCAGGAAAGCATGGCAGAAAGCTTACAGGATGTAGTACGTGCATGTAAAACTGTATTGGAACAGACACCTCCAGAACTTGCGAGTGATATCGTAACTAGAGGTATTGTATTAACTGGTGGAGGAGCTTTACTTCACGGAATTGATGAATTATTACGTAATGAATTACATATTCCTGTATATGTGGCAGATAATGCACTTCGTTGTGTTGCGGAAGGTACAGGAATCTTACTGGAAAACCTTCACTTAGTTCAGTAGAAATAAGTAGAGAGGAAAAACTATGGATTGGCTGAAATATCTGATCATTCCATTGGCTTTATCTGCACTCATCACTCCTGTTCTTAAAGTTATCGCATGTAAATTGGAAATCTATGCCTTGGAAAATGAGAGAACTGTACATAAAGGTAAGATTGCACGCATTGGTGGAGTAGCAATTTATGTATCATTTATTATCTGTATGGCTATTTTCATGAAGACAGATATGACCATTAATGGCATTTTAATTGGTGGTACGATTATGTTTATAGGCGGTCTGATTGACGATATGGTAAATTTAAAACCTAAATATAAACTATTATTTGAAATTGCCGCAGCGATTGTCTTAATGACGGTTGCGAATGTGTCGCTAGATGTAATTCGTTTACCATTTGGTATTAAGATTGATATGGGATTGATTTCCATTGCGGTTACATTCCTATGGATTATAGGAATTACCAATGCAGTTAATCTTATTGATGGATTAGATGGATTAGCTGGCGGTATCTCAACAATTATCTTAATTGTTATCGCATGTCTTTCTATTCTAGAAGGTAGATTAGATATACAGACGATGTCTTTGATTCTAGCTGGCGCAACATTAGGATTTCTATTGTATAATGCTCATCCAGCGAGTATCTTTATGGGTGATTGTGGAGCACTATTTTTAGGATTTATCATATCTGCCATATCTTTATTAGGATTTAAAAGTTCTACCATTATGACACTAGCTCTACCCATCTTATTGTTGGCAGTGCCAATTGTAGATACGTTAGGTGCTATATTAAGAAGAAAGCTAAATGGTCATAAATTCTCTGAAGCAGATAAAAAACATCTGCATCATCTACTTCAACAGCGATTTGGTCATCGTAATACAGTCATTATTCTTTATATTGTGACTGCATTATTTGGCTTCACTGCTTATATTTATATAGTAAATAAGACTGCAGGATTCATTGTATTATTTATTATAGCGTTCATTGTAGAACTATTTATTGAATTCTCAGGAATGATATCAAAACAATATCATCCAATCTTATCAATTGCGAATACCTTACAGAAACAGGTAAGAAAGTTTTATAAAAGTTCCTCTCGAGGAAAATAGAAAGATCAGAAGGTGTTAATTAGCATCTTCTTTTTTTATGCTGAATAATTAAGTAATATTAATATTTATAGTGTTGATAAAGGAGTTTATGTAGATTAGAATTATATCGGAATAATTAGAAAGGTAAGATTTTATGGAAAATGATTATAAGAACTTAGAAAGATTAAAGACAGCAGTTCTCTCATCATGCAGTATTATAGGAATCATGCTTCTGATCGCAATATTTATTCCTTCACAAAATTTATTAAATTTATATTCATCAAGATATTATATTATTGCTGTATTTATCAGTATCACAGCAGGAAATTATCTGAATAAGAGAAATTAAGGATATTATTTAAAATAGATATATGCTACATATTTTGAACATATTGTGATGAAAGAGTGGTAGTAAATCACAAAAGGAAAGAGAGGGGCCATCCCAATGTCATTAAGTTAAGATATTCAAGAAAGGATTCATTCGTATATGAAAATGG
>OLQY01000630.1_pt1 | contig 38396 bp, 50 predicted proteins | sample 1672851 | NCBI WGS metagenome assembly OLQY01 (sample SAMEA3136730, study PRJEB25190) | human gut metagenome | reverse complement strand
GGTATTTTTAATTTTCAACGTTCACATTTTTTATTATACAGGAAGCTCCTTGAATCATATAATTTCCAAAAGCCACAAAATAAACATAATCCCTGGAACTCCTACAGAAATTGCTCCAAGAAGTGCAGCGGTGATATTCGATTCAATTTCCTCTTTTCTCTTCGCCTCTATTTTGCGGTTTCTTCTTTCTCTTTCATTGCAGTATCTTAATATTCTTTCTGATTCCTGAATGGTCCTCTCGCTTCCGTATTCTTCCACGATTGACCATTCTCCAAAATCTGCAATCGTTACATAACCGTCCATCATTCTATGCCCCTTTTTCATTCTTTCTCAGTTCTGGCATTTCCCTGTACCGCCCAGGGCGTAGGTTTCAATCTACGAAGTGCTTTCTTTCGTGCCATAAAAATAGGCGATTGGGTATGTGAATTTATATGGCTGCCTCATACTTTACAACCTGTGCAGTGCTTCTCCGGTGCTTCCACTCCCGTATCTAATTTCACTTTAAAATCAGCAAACTTGTTATCTGCCATTGAGCATTTTCAGGCGTTTTCTGCTCTGTCTTGCTTACCGCCCCTGATTTTCACCTTAAAAATCAGTAAAACTTGTTGTCCAATACCAACCGCATTGACCTACCATCATCAGCACCAGGCGGTCATTCCTGGTGGACGGTCATTTCTGACCGTTTCGGCTTATTCTTTTTCCCAATATCCATACAGGCAGCAAGATCCAGATTCCCAAGTATCGTAATAATATCCATCCACAACTGCTATACAGTGGTTAGCAACATTCAAAAAAAATATTCCACTTTTATGATCTTTTGCAAATCGATCAACAGTTGGACGTTTTGAACCCTTTTTATTGCTGATTCCATGATATGTAAAACCATTTTCTTTTAAATAGCTTTCATAGCATTGCTTTCCGTTTGGCATGCATTGAAGTTTTTTTGCATATGAAATAAGATCATCAAATACCTGCATCCAAGTTTTGCTCATAACTTTTGTCAATGCTCTTACTACACAATCACCGTACTGATCTTTTAAATCTTTGTCATTAGGCTGATAGTATTTATAGTTTCTGCTTGCCATTCTTTTTCTCCTTTTTCGTTATGTTGAGTTTTCTATTTTTTAAACTCGTTTTATTGAGTTTAATATAACACGTAGTAGGTAGGTGTCAATACCCTATTTTACAAAATTTGAGTTTTTTCTTAGTGAAGCTCATAACTCATTTTATTGTGGTTGTTGCCTTTTATTAACAGTGGTATCATTAAAATAAAAAAGGAGATTTTTCTATGAAAAAGAGAACATTTTTTACCCCCCCCCGAAAAAATCTGACAATTTAGTAGTCACTTCTTTTCGTAAGATTCTTTGTTTATCTTCCTGTGCCATAATCGGACTTATTTCTTTAGGCTGCTCCAATGTCACTGCACAAGATCAAACGTCTACATCTGAAAAAGCTGCTCAGATTTCTTCTTTTTCGGATTACTCTTGGGGTACTTCCTACGATGATATTTATTCAGATCAAATAACCTCAGACATGAAAGAGGCTGTTGATTATCAATGTGATGAATCTAATGATATTTCTGCATTAACGCTTCTACATCAAGAAGTTGCAGGCTATTCAGATGTTTCTTCCTCCTATCTTTTTTCAGATAATAAGCTCATTGCTGGAAGCTACGATCTTGACATTGATGATACGGCATTTGATGATTTATCAAAAAAAATCGCTCAAACATATGAAAAGCCTTATCTTGAAAAGGAATCTACTGGTTGGGGAAAATTATCCATCTGGATTGATGATTCTAAGGATGTAATAACATTATCAGAAATGCTTGGTATTACTTTTTTTGAGGCAGACAGTCCTTGCCTTGAATTTTTAAATGATCAATTTATCGAATTTCATGACGTTGATCTCGTGTCAGAAATAAAAAAATATAATAACTTGGATGGACTTTCAGAATCGGCTTCTGATTCTTCCAACCCCCTACTGAATGCGCAAGTTGTTACTGCTCCGGTAAAAAGTGGAGATAATTCTAAAACGCTTGGAACCTATGCATATATCAGCATTGCTAAGGACATTTTAAAAACGGTTACTTTAGAACAATTCACTGAATTTGCACAAACAGTGGTTGATAACAGTGGTTATAACTGGTTCTCCATCATCTGTGAAGATGGAACTGGTATCTGTTTTTCTGGATCAGATATCTACTATCCTTCATACGGAAAATTAGATACAGATGGAGCAATTACAGACGGATATGGTGATATTACATGGGATTTTAATACAAACTCATACACGTATACACCACGACAATAATTTTTCTTTTTATTGGATTTTCACAAAATTTAAGTCTGGGTTTTATAAATATCTCACGAAAATGAGCCGATTTTCCAACATTTGTTGGCTTTAATTTGTCAGCCATTTTTCAGCCTTTGGCTGACTGAGACTTAGGTTTAGAATAAGATTAAGAGAAAAGATAAAGATATATGCTCATTTGCACAAGCTTTTCCTCCAACAATGTCAGGGACAAATTGGCTTACAAGCGGCTTGACGAGATTTAAGCTTAGTATTTGAGTATATAAATATAGTTATTACATATGCTCTGTTTGCACTGGGATTATCCCGGGACAAATAAAAAAATCCCGACACCATTCAGGCATCGGGGAAGGGTAGTAAACTCAATATTTTGAAGTTGACATTTTACTCGTAACAGCATATGCTAATAACAGCTAAGCAAGCTGATGAAATTGCATTAGGCAAAACGAAAACCCCTGAAAGTGGTCCAGACTTTCAGGGGTTTTCTATTCCGTTTATGTAAGGTGGCTTATGCCTTTAGGCTGTCTGCGCTGCTTATTCGTCTCCATCCAGCCATTTGCAAATGTCGTAGCTAATTACACCTGCTACGATAGAGACAAGCAAACTGATGAATAAATCTTGCATTAGGCTTCACCTCCTTCCTGCCGGAGGTGCGCAGCAAAATTATGTTATTACATTACACATATTTCTACAATCAGATTTTTCATCTGAGCAGAATGCTTTTCCAAGTTGCTGGCCCTGCGCATCCATCTACACTCAGACCTTTCTTGGTCTGGTATGTCTTGATCGCATATACTGTATTGGTTCCGCATTCTCCATCAATGGTCAGGTTCTTTCCGTCCTTCCCTTTGAATCCATTACTTTTCAGTAATCTCTGTAATAGCTTAACATCATTTCCTTTGCTTCCGTTCTGAACGTTTCCTACGCTAAACATATATCCGCTGCCTCCTGTCGTTGTTGTGGTGGTATTTGTCGTGCTTCCTTTTCCTGCATTGGAACCATTATCAACAGTTACGTTTACATGGTGTCCTGTGTTCAGGTTGATATCTCCTCTCTTTGCAAGGCTTGAATCTTTCAGGTATCGTCCCTGTAGAACTGTAAAATATTTCTTTCCCTTTGCAGAATTGAAATAATCCATCATGTTACCGGTATATGTAGCATTGCATTCCTGTAACTCTTTGATGCCTTTCAGGTGGCCCACTGCCTGGATAAGTACAATTGTTCCTTCGCTACAATCGCATTCACAAGGCTTTGTGATTTTGGAAGGACGATACCCTACCGCTTTCATCTGCTGTCGGAACGTATAACGATCAGTGGAATTTCCTGCTGTTCCCTGGTCGTAACCGATCATATCATTCAGCGCTGCTTCGATGGCCAGATCAGCAAACAGATTTCCAAGACTTTCATCCTTCCATCGAAGAATATAATTCCATCCGCCAGTTGGATATGCATACCATGAGCGAAGATACCATTCTGTTCCGGTCTGGTCCCCTGCTTTTCCTCCTGCATATCTCCCGTTTTCATCATGTCCACAATTCGACATTCTTACTGCCATTGTAGTTCCTCCCTTCTGTTCTGTGCCTCCATCAGCATATTTTGTAATGAACTCATAAACCTTTTTTTGGCGTGTAGTGTAATCCCCGACCTGATTCGGCTTTGGATCGGCAGGATCCGTATTCAAAGCTGCATAAATTCCTTTTGCTGTATATGGCTTTGCTGTTTTTGCCAGTATTCGTTTTAGTGCAGATGCACCGCCCTGATGATAGATGTTAATGCACTCCATCATAGCTGTATCTGGCATAGTTCCATACGTTTTGCCAAGGCTGGCAGCATATTCTTTGATCTGCGTTTCCATCAATTCATCCTGACATTTAATACCAACCGCTGAGGAAATAATTGCAATGATGCATTTCCCTTTGGCTGATGCGGAAGATACTCCATATCTGTCCCAGCTCTTTTTCAGATCAGCAGCAATACCGGCAGTGTCAAGTTTGGAAAAATCCTTCGGATATTTCTTCTGGATATTCTGCAATAGCAGTCTCGCTTCGCCTGCATACCACTGACCGGCTCCAATCGTGATTGCTTTTTCATTTGGAGTATTTGCTCCTACTCCTGCAAATGCAGAATAATTTTGGCGGCCATATACCTGACCGCCACTTTCCACAGCATATAGAATTTTTCTCAATACAGTAATGTTTTGCTGTTTCATCTCCAATCACCTCCGGTTTCGTCCAATTCGTCCATAAATCCGCAAACATCTTCAATCCATTTTTCAGTTTCTCTTGCCAGTGCAACCAGAAAGCAGCCGCCTCCAAAGACTGCAATACCTACAACAGCAATCGCAATATTTTTAATCACCATTTTGGCAAGCCCTCCCATCTTGTAAAATAAAAAAGCGCCTTACCTCCGGGATAACTACTCGGAAGTATGCACTTTGAACTGAGAAATTGCCTGAATCACTTTATCATATCCGACCATTGCACACAGCCATGACAACAACACTAACGCAATTAAAATCACTGCCATTTTTTCATTCATAAGTGTTTCAGTCAGAATCATATATCCGGTATCTACTGCAATGGACAGAATCACCGCAACAACACCGGCAAGTAGATTTGACCGATACGGTTTCTTTGCCTCGTCCAGTAGCTTCTTGATTCCTTCCGTCACTAGCCCGGTCAGTACAGACACAATCATCAGTAACAGTAAAAATGTTTCAAAATTCATCATTGTTCTTCGTCCTCCATTTCTTCATTATCGCCTGCATCCCCCTGATATCCTCCACCAGGATCAACCGGCTCATTGTAATCTCTTCTGTGCTTTTCTTTACTGGTTTTTATCCACCCACAGATGCCACATTCACCGAGTAGTGCTGCAATCAATGCGCACCATGCTGATTCCGGAGCGGAACCACACTGGGAGAATACTGCAAGCATTTTCCAGTTTATATACATCATGTAAACGAATACACATATAAGCACAATGTTCAATGTACCGAGCTTTTTAATCAGCTCTTGCACTTTTCTTTTTTTCTGCCTTTTGCGGCGAGAATTTCTTCTGCTCAACTTCTTTACTTCCTCCCTACCTCTTAACACGCCGTATAATCATTCTGACAGGCTCAGGCGCAGCTTCAAAATGCTTTGATAAACATTTCCTCACATAAGAATAAAAATCCGTTAAAACAGCAAATAAACGAGCCTTATTTATTTTCGACTCATTTATGTGAGTTTGTGGATAAAAATGTGGAAAACTTTAAAAGCCAATCTGCTTTGCCAGGAATCCGATTGCAATTCCTATGATAGTTGTCAGAACGTATCCTGTAACCTTCCTCCACATTTCTCCGTCTCGGTTTTCCAGGGCTTCCAATCTGTCACCCTGACGGCCTTGTTCCTTTACCATGTTTTCAACTGACATTGCAAGTTTCTGCACGGAAGTTGTCAGCTCTGAAATTTGCTTTGTCGTGCCTTCCAGAATTTCAATCCTACGATTCTGCCGATTGTTTTCAGCATCTAATCTGGCACAGAACTCTGCATGTTCGGCACGAGTGATATACTCATCCATCGTTCTCACCTCCTTCCCCTCCTGGCGTTTCTTCTTGCCATTCCACATCGTCTGCATCTGCATACGGGCGGCACATGGCCTCTATGACATCCAGATCATTGTGTATCTGATCAAGACTTTTGTTTGATTTTCCGTCAATATAGAACAGGAGGTCATAAACCACAGACCATAGCTTCGCTATAATTTTCAACTTCATAGGCTATTTCTCCTATAACCTTGTTTCTATCAAGAACCACTGAATCTATCAGTTCTTTTCGGAACTCTTTGCAATCGCAGTGATCCAGCATACCCAAATAAGATTTTAATGTGGCAGTTACCACTTCCATCTCGATCAGTCCAGCATTGTATTCCTCTACTTTTCTTCTGAGATGGCGTTTCATCTCCAATGTGGTGCTTTTCCTGATAGTTACATAATGTGGCCATATCCGATAGCCTACAAACTCTATGCCCTGCGATATCGGGCGTATGCAAGTCTTCTGGTTCAGAGATAACCGTAACGTTGTTTCTACAAATTTCTGGATTTCAGCTTTCCACATGTGAAGCTGCTCTTTGCTGTCCGACAGAATGATAATATCATCCATGTATCTGACATAAAAATGGATGCACAGTGTCCTTTTACAGAACTGATCCAGTGCATCCAAGTAAATATTTGCAAATACCTGCGATAGCAGATTTCCTACCGGCATACCTACATCGTAAAGCCTTTCCTCCAAAGGCACCTCTCCAGGACCTTTACCAGGCGGTAAGCCAAATGGCGTATGCTGGCAATCTATAATGTTATACAGGACTTGCAAAAGCTGTTGATCTTTAATTTTCCTTGCCAGAATCTCCTTCAATACTTCGTGAGATATCCGGTAAAAATATTTGCTGATATCCAGTTTAAGGTAATACCATGTGCCAGGCTTATGTTCTACGGATTTTATCCAATACCGCAGTCTTTGCATGGCAGCAAGTGAACCCCTTCCAGGAATACAGCCGTAAGTATCTTTGATATATCCTTTTACCAACAGGGGATTTATGACACGATATATCGCCCATTGCACAATGCGGTGATAAAACGTGATTGACATGATCATTCTCTTTTTAGGTTCATAAACATAAAAGATATAATACTTATCAATCGTGTATTTACCAGAGCGTACATCCTGTTGTATCTGTTCAATGACATTCCAAATATCGTGCTGGACGCGAAGAACATCTTTGTTGTATCTTCTGCCTTTTGACGCATCTTGGATTGCCCCATACAGATTATCGTCAGAGAATATCAAGTCAAAAACATGCTTGATTTTCATTGATTTTCCCTCTGTTTTTTCATTATTTCGTTGTGTTTGGCGGTTTTCTCATAGGTACTGGCAGCCTCCACAACCGATGCCACATCTGCAGAACGCCATCAACATAGCACCATTTTTCTCCTGCTTTTCAGCCGGAGTGGAAACAGGTTCCTTTATCCCCTCGCACTGTCGGTAGTCCTTGGAGTTTCCGATTCTGGCATCTGAGGGTAGAGCGGAGCGGAAGCCGATGTTCGTGTTCGAGTTGGAACGTGGATTGTTCAGGTTCACGTTGAACACACCAGCATTCGAGGTGTTGTTCCAGTTGCCACCACAGATCGGCAAACGCTATAACCCATTCCCTACGAAAATACTCAATGTCTTTTATATCGGCTGTTTCCATATCTGGAAGATTTCTGCTGCTGAGTAGCCGTATTGTCAGCATCAGAGTTTGCTCCATTCACCGTATTAATAAAACCGCCTATCATTCTGCCTATTTCTTCTGAACGTCTAGTCCATTCTTTGTAGCTGGACAGTCCTTTCAGAATATTCAGATCATATGCTACTTTGATAAATTCTTGCAGGGTTTTATTCTCCCTGTCAAAATCTCCAAGAGTAGTTTTCTTGTAATATTTCTCTCTGATATCTACTGATAATCGAAGTAATTTTTTCATGCAATCCATCAGATCATTTCCAATGGCATATTTATCGGCTACGCTCCATCTCTTTATAAGCGGATATGCATAGTCTATCATGTCTTCGACCTTCTGAAGAATCTGGAAGGAATCATCTTTTGTGACAGTTCCGGTGTTCTGGCTTTCCTCCATACTTTCGCAGCCTCCATTTTTCTACTGCCCTACTACCGTAGGGCAGAACAGTACACAGTTCTCAGTTTTACAGTTCACAGTAAGCGGAGCGGAAGCCGATGTTCGTGTTCGAGTAGGAACGCGGAGAGTTCAGGTCCACGAAGAACACACCAGCACTCGAGGTGCTGATCCAGCGGCCACCACAGATCGGCAAACGCTCTCCCGAAGTATTCAGTCCATGATAATCTCCACCGTAATCTCCATTCGGCTCATCCGGGTACAGGAGGAGAGCTTTTGCCAGCTCAGGAGCTGCTGAAAGTCCATCTCCTAATGTCATGTTATTGTATGGTAACCAGTTACCCTGATCTTTCGGTGTAATATCTCCTTTGGTAAGCTGAATCTTTCCAGAAACAACATCCCATTTCAGAGTGCCGGCAGTTCCAGGCTCAACCAGTGTGCCATCTGCTGCAATGGCTTTCCAAAGGGTGGAGCTTGCACCCATGCTTGCATCAGCGGCCATGCAGTTTGCATATGGAATGATCTGGATTTCTCCATTCATCAGTCGCATACCTGCACACCATTCCCAAACATTACCGTTCAGGTCTGCAATTCCATCAGGCATCCAGTTATGGTTCCATGTATTCGGTCCGGATCCGGTTGCGCATCTGGCAATTTTCCCACTCTCGTAATAAGTCGGAACGCCTTTTTCATGTCCATATGCGTGATCGGCTCCGTAATTGTTATTGCCTCTCGGCATAGTTCCATTCTTGCGGCACCATAAAGCAATAGCAGACCACAGGGAATAAGGTGTAAGGCTCCATCCTTTCCCTTTATTTCGACAATATGTAACTGCCTGATCGAAATTAAGGCTTGCTCTTGGGTCACGCATCGGGAGGGAATATCCACGTTCATTCAGGACAATGTTCTGATATTTTGAAACATAGATAACGCTCTTTTCTACTCCGTCCACACTGAATGCCGGGTGAATGTTTTCACTTCCTCCTGCAATCAGGTCAGACATTTTCAGTTTCGGGAATGGAACCATTACAGAAGGCATTCCCAGATCATCAAATAATACGGTGTTTTTCCCACCGGACAGTGCTTCAATAGATAACTTTAAATCGTCAAAATTCGGCATTGTTTACTCCTCCATTTCCCATAATGTCAGTGTGCATTTGTCTATAGAAAAAGGAACCGGTTTGCGCTCCATAATGGTTGGCTGTTCGGTTCCCACTTCTGCATCCGGATTATAATTCGGATTTTCTTTCTCTGTTTCTGTATATTCCCTTGCCGGGATAGTAAGCTGAGCTACATATTTGTCACCGGCGCTGGCTCCCATCACGAGACCACCGGTATAATCCTGACAGATATCAATAGTCACTTCGTAGTCTCTTTCTTTTTTGTCAACCCGGAAAGACATTTCTCCATCGCCAAAATCAATGGATTTTCCACTGATTTCATAATCTACAAAATTTGTACCGTTTTCAGGTAATTTGATAACTTTCATCAGTAATACTTCCTCCTGTTCTCTGCTGATCTGACTGCCTCGTTAGTTCTTGCCGCTGCCACTTCCGCAGCTTCTCTCATTGCAGAATTATTTCTATCCACACCGTAAGATTTCATGATAAATTCTGCATCCGCTCTTCTTTCCTGATTCGGAATGATCACATTCGCCATTTTAGATGCCTCCTCTCACATAACACCGAACTGCAACGCTTGAAGCAGAACCGGTATATTTGATTTTGAATCCATTCAGTAATTTGTCACTGATTTCAAATTCACCAGCCGCACCACCGGTAACGCTTACAACCTCAACAGTGATCGTATAATCCTTGGTATTTCTTGGAGTAACAATCTGTAAGGTTTTGATGGAATTGTTATGTGGATATACCTGGCTGTTCGTCAGAGTAGCTTCGATTACCTCTCCAGTAATTCCTTTCAGTTCCTCATTCTGTCTCAGCAACATTCTCATTGCTTCGGAAGACATCAGCATAGCTTCCAGTGCTGCCAAATCCATAATATTGAAATTTGTTGCATTCTGCGGAGTTCCCTGTGTTCTTACTGTTCCAGGTGATCTCTGCAAGGTAACCTTGTCCCCCTCAACAGTCTGTGCGAATCTATTTGGAAATTCGCATACCATGTCTTTCCAGTTTACAAGACTTCTCATTTTCTCACCTTCTTTCCGTTATGATGTTTTCAGGACTTCTGATATTTCCAACTGCACGATATAAGAAAAGCCCTCTGCAACAGAATCCATTTTCAATCGTTCTGCCTTAGAGAGCCATAACTGGTTATCTGTATCATACAGCTGCACTTCTGACACTTCACCGGATCCGGAAGATAACTCAATCTTGAAAGCTATCTCCAGCATTCCATCGGAAGTAGTTGTTACCGATTCAATCGGCACCTTGTAATAGGTTGAGCCTACTTTGTACTTTGCATATGCAATCCGGCGTTTCGTATAATCACGATACCCCTGAATAGCTGCACTTGTAAGTAATGCCATTCTGGAACCTCCTTCTTTTTATATTCCTAATGCATCACCGCAGATAGGATATACCACTTTCCAGCTTTCGGTTTTTACCTTCGGAAGTACATCTCCTCCTGCTGTCTGCAATTCGGTACTGATTATTGGATATATACCGGCATTTCCAGAATCACCGGCTACTGGGTATACTGTTTTTACAGCCTGTACCGCTGCTTTTACAGTAATTCCGTCACAGGCTATGCCTAATCCCATATTTACGTCTGGAAGCAAGCCTGCCTGTATAAAACGCTTCTCCCACGCTTCTGTTTCTATGCTTAACCCAAGGCTTACTTTACATGTGCATTTCGTCTGGAAAGGAATGTGTGCCGGTATTCTCCTACTGATGATTTTCTGCAGTATTCCTAAAGAAATAAAGCCACTATCGTTGTTGTTAAATTCAACACACAGAGTGTCTCCATCCCAGTACACTTTTCCTTCGTGTCCGGTATATGCCTTGATAAGCTGCAAAATAACACTGCCACTCAAATGACCGGTTCCAGAATAATATATTTCAACTATTCTTCGCCTTTCTTCAATGGTAAGCTCTGCATCGTGTTCAATTCCGAGCATCCTTTCATACGCAAGTAAAGTTGGAAGATCGGCCTGTGAAGGAAACAGGTTCTTAACCTCCTGCTCCATCTTCTTTGCCAGAATATCCAGAAGCCACCCTTCAAACATATAGACGGCATTCATTTCTCTGTACTCTGTCCACCACTTTGGACCGTAGCTGACAATTTCTTCATATCCAGGTGAAGATGAATTATAAAATATTTCCATCGACAGTCACCTCCCCCAGTATAGGAATCTGCAAAATAGAAAAGGTAATATTTGCTGAGTTCCCATTCAGTTTCAGTTCGTCATAATCAATAACCTCGTCCATATTTTCAAGTATGGAGCCAACATGTGCGTATCGGATTGCCATACCGTTTGTATATTCTTCCAGTGACATTTCGACAAAATATTTCTGTAAAAGGTTTTTGAACGCTTCCTGTATTCCTGAATATGTCGCATCACTTTTTTTCAACACAGAAACTGTAATGTCAATCTTCACTGCTTCAACAGCTACGGCAGTAAAGAACTGTCCTATATTTGCAACTCCTTCACCCATTCCTGTACATCCAGGATCGATATAATTCTGGACATTATCTATAACTGTCTGTGATGGTACTCCTCCAACCGCTGAAATGATAACGCCCTTTACTGTATATGGTCCTTTCCATAAGGGAATGATTCGTGCTGCTCCTACACCTTCCACAGATTCGCACCATGTACGCACCTGAGATTTATTTCCATTCTCGTCTGGCCCTGAGATTCGGTTTATTAAGCGTTCCCTTGCCGAATCATCACTTTCTGCATCAATTGCAGGAATAGCCAGCTCTCCGAGGGTTGCGCTGATAAGTCCGTCTACATCCAGTTCAGGAATAACCTTAGTTCCAGATACCAGATTATTCATGTCGGTTCCCATATCTTCGGATATAAGAATGTATCTTCCCTCTGAATCACTGGATAAGGTAAAAAAATAATCGTCTACTGACATTTTAGAATCCATTTCTGGAACCATGCCAACAAATGAGACGTAATATGTAGCTGGCGTAGGATTCGCTGGATTTCTCGTCAATCCTCGCTCCATCATTTTTTCATCTAGTACATCACCTGTACATGTAAAAATAGATATGATCTCTTTTACCATTTTCAACTGTTCAAGGAATGTACTGGTTCGGATAATGCTTCCCATAGATGCATCCCAGTAAATGCTTCCCTGTCTCGTGTCTACATTCAGATATTCTCCCATGTCATAGAACTGTTCAATCAGAACATCCTGTGTGATCTCATTCAAAGGTAAATCTTCAATGTTTTTCAGCTTCTGCACGAGTTCTGTATCAACTTCCAACGGGGCATTTGCAAGCATTGCTGCCATCGCTGTTTTAAAATCCTGTATTTTTTTCTCCATCGTATCAACCATTGCTTATGTCCCCCTCTATTATGGTATCGCCAAATATGGTCGATGCTGCAAATGAAACATAGATGGAATCCACATCTAATATTTCAAACTGTAAATCGTCAATTTCTAAGATTTCCTCCATGTTCAAAAAGGCATCTGATATCATTACTGGCATATCAGCTTCCAGATAATCAGGAGATAAATCAATGTTGCCTAATTTATTCATAATGTCACTGCCATATTGATCATCGTATATTTCATAGGCATATCTTCTCGTCTGCAATGCCTTAAACATTCCCTGACCGGCGGCTTCTAATCCATCAATCATACCGATGATCCGCTTATTCTGAAAATCCATTCGGTATGTCCGATATATTATGCTTTCTTCCAGATCATCTTCCTCATTGGAAACAAGATCAACATTTTCGTCTTCATCCATGTTTCATGTCCTCCTTTCATATTTTGTCTAGGAAATAGTATATTTTGTTTCTATTCACTGCCAGCAGGTACCACTGATCGCCTGCTTGCAACGGCTGTTTTCCAGAAGGAACAATAACAGACTGATCTGACAGACTAATGTTTATATCATCAATGAGTATAACTTCCAGCGGTTCCACTGTTTGTATATATCCAATAACAATATGGGGCATACTCTGCTCTGCAATCGCTCTTATGATTTCTGTAATGTTTTGTGCCATATTTCACCCCTCTGTCCTCATTTATTTAGTTTTTTCATAGCTGAGTTTCAGGTTCATTTTATGATGTCCATTTTCAAAAGTATGTGTATCTTCCTCAATGAACATAATCCTTTTAGCTCCAATAGGTGAAATTTGAACATAGGCGCATTTTCCAGATACGCACCTCGTGTCACCGGTAGCGGTAACGCTTAACTCCTGATCTACAATACTGGTATCTTTTTTGAACGTAGATATTTTCTGGTTAAGTTCTGTTTTCGTAACGTCCTCATCTACTGTCTGGATATCTGCAAATTTGCCTATCTTCTTTTCAAGGGAAGAATTGACAAAGCTGCCTTTCTTAGCATTTTTTGAAGTAACCAATGTCAGTCTGGTTCTCGTCTTATAAATTGATCTGGACATATCGTAGCTTTGGATATTGCTATCTAAGGATAATATCGGCATGGACGTTTGTTCCTGCCGTTTCCTCAGATATATTTTTCCCTTCTCGGACGAAACATAATAGCGTATTCCAGTAGCGTAATATGTCTGGCTCAATGCATCTTCAATCACATCCCAATATGTTGTGTTTTTCTTTACCAGTTCCCCTATGATGTGACCGGTATTTACCGCCGAACCTAAAGGAAGTCCCAGCTTCTTTAAGCAATACTTAAAAATATATGTTGCAGATTTCTTCTTAAAAGAAAAACTGCCTTTGTTATTGCAAAGATAAACACAGTTATCATATGCCTTTATAGTCAATGTTCTTTTACTGCTTCTGCTATCTGTCATAAGTAGGCCACGAAATATTTCGCTTTTGTCACAATAAAAAAACACCTGCTGTCCTTCACCAGAATTTGCAGATGCTCTTGCAAACTGTTCCGAATCAAAAAGGGTGGCGCTCAACGTTCTTGGAGCATCACCTCTCCGACCAGTAACAGAAACTTTCTGTATTAATTCTGAGATATTCTTATATGTGCCATTCCTCCCGATTTTTAACGTGATTTTGTTCATTTCGGCACCTCCATTACATTTTCTTTAGCCATGTATTATAAGCATATCCCCACTTGCTACCATACTTCACATGATACCAGTTTCCCTTCTTTTTTCCATCCGAAGTAACCGTTTTGCCATATGGCATTAGTCCCAGTATTGTTGAATTTGGTCCTTTTCTTAAATGTAGGCCACTTTTTGCGGTGACTTTATATTTAATAGTTTTTTTATTGCTTGGTCGCTTACCTGTACTTGTCTTTTTGGGCTTTTTGTTTGTTTTTTTCTTGTATGTACTGACAGAGACTTTTCGGTGTTCTCTTATCTTCACTTTATAATAGACTGTTCCAACATCTCCGCCCTGTTCATATGGAACATATGATGCAAGATCAGCATACATATTTATTGCAAACGGGCCTCCCACCAGTACAAAATGAAATGGGTTCTTTACATTCGTAAGAGCCAGCATCCACTTGTGCCATACGGAAGGCTTTTTAAACTCTTTCTGCATACAAGCACAGTAGTTTTTTCCATACTGCGAAGGGAAAATAGATTCAAATTCAATGGTTATAGCATCTCTTTTCCCTCTATGCAGTATTTCTCCAAAAGTATCAATATCTACGGAAGTCAGTTTTCCATTAACTGTGAGGGCAATCTTTGCCGGAAGCATCGGAGCAACATATACCTTTTTGTCATTATCATAATTGAAAAACATTCGGTATTTTGTTGGGTTGTTCACATTTTGCTTGAACATATTAGAACTCATACGATGCGTCACCTCCTACCAGAGCTTCCTCTGTAACAATATTTACAAATACATCTCGCACCTTTTCCATAAGTACCTGCACGATATCATCTTTGGAAACGCCCTTGCCGGCAGTAATGCTACCATTTCCATTGATATTGATATCAATGGTCCGGTTACTGCTTGCTTTTGCTTCCTGTCCATTTCCGTCAGTATTCTTTCCTCCGGAATACATTGACGGTGCTATCTGAATAGGCCCATCTTCCAATGCTCCAAGACGTTTTCCTGCTTCCTGCCATAATTCCATAGCATTTCCAGAACCATCCAACGGAATAATTGCCTCTGGTCCTGCTTCTGCAACCATACCAAGATGAGGCTCATCGAAAATACCGCCAGCCGCATGAAGAGCAGCTGTTACTGTTGCGGATCCGGTTGCTCCTCCACCAAAGCTAATTGTCTTTGTTGGATTTGCCAAAGAATAATTCGCTGTCAGTGTTACGTGTACAGTGCCAGATGCAGAATACGGATTCGCCCACGCACTGCGAACAAGTCCTCCTACATAATCATATACAGACGCAATGTTGTCGTTACCTTTTGCCAGGGTAACATCTACTGTACCATCGGCAGGAAGGGCTGCTGAAAACGCACTGATCACATCACTCTGTGTAGTTGCTACAGCCTGAGATGAATCAACATTTCCTGCTGTCAGCGTTATATTCGCTGGGACATTTACAGGAACTGCACTCTGTTCTCCTAGCTTTCCGGTAATCTCAGATGATAACTGAGTATCATCAATCGCACCAGCTTTAATAGTTACATTCGCTGGAACCTCAACCGGAACAGCTTCACCCTGCTGTAATTTCTCAGAAATTGCAGATGCAAGTTCACTATCATCCAGGCTCGCAACCTCAAATTTAATGGTTGTTGGAACATCAGTTTCTTTCGGCTCTGCCTGTGTTTCCTGTTCCTGTGCAGCCTGCGTTACCTGAGAATCATCTACACCAGCATTTGTCATGTTTGTTTTTACCGGCTGTTCTCTTTCTACGGTCTCTGCCGTTTGGCTCTTTGCTTCCTCCTCAGCTGCCTGTGCAGTCTGAGAACCGTCTACACCTTCATCCGTAAGTGTAGTCTTTACTCCCTGCTCAGTTTCTATGGTTTCCCCTGTCTCACTTTTTGCCGCTTCCTCAGCTGCTTCTCCCACACCGGAAGCATCTGTATCAACCTTTTCTTTTGGAATCTTTAATTCCATATCAGGATAAATTGTGTATGGGTCTTCGATACCGTTATACTCAGCTATTTCATGCCAGTCTACTCCAAGGGCTTCTCCGATCTGTGAAAGGCAGTTGCCCTTTTCAACTTTGATCTGAATGTCTCCATCCACTTCGCCCTCTACGGTTCCAAGATCACCAAGGGCATCCTGAATAAGCTGATCTACATGGTCCTGATTTACCTCAACATCATCTACTTCGGCCTGCATGCCTTCAATAGTTACTGGATCCGGGTCTATATCTGTCGTTGCTCTATCAATGGCGGTTTTTAATTCTTCCGGAACGCTTACGGTTCCGTCCTGAATTGCCTGTACCAACGCTTCACTCGCAGGATCAGCAATCATCTGATTTGCAAACACCTGCCATGCAGCATCGGCATCTCCAGCCGCAGCTCCTACCTGCACAGCATCGTTAAAGGCAGTCATTACATCCTGTGGAACCGCCTGCCCCATTTCTCTGTACTCATCAATAAGACCTGCCATGCTTTCTACATCAGGCTTCATTGAATCATAAATTTTTGACAACGCTTTCTGGTCTTTATCACTGAATATGCTTGTACCAGTCATAGCACTGGAAAATCCGCTCTGCATTGAATTGACTAAGGACATGTAATCCTGGTTTGCCAGATATGAATTGGCATTATTCAGGAAATTTCCTGTCTGTTCCTGAATTGCAGAATAATTTGAATCAAGTTTTTCTCCATAAGCATCTGAGAGAGTATTCTTTTCAAATTCCAGACTGTTTCCAAGCATACTGGCCTGATCGTTCCTTACCGCATATCCTGCCTGCTGTTTATAGCTGACAAGTTCTTCATCTGAAATACGCTGCACTCCATTTTCATCAGCCTTATTCAGAGCATTCAATGTAGTGTATAGTTTCTTTTCGGAGGTTTCCAATGCCGCAGTAGCGGTTTCTCTCTGTTCGCCAAGTTCCTCCACTACCTTTGTAAATGTATCTGCTGTCAGATCTTTTCCTGAAAGTCTGCCATATTTCTGCGTCAGGACATCCATCTGAGCTTGTGCTTCCGCTTCCTGCCAGCCTTCCATAATGTTATTGATCTTACCCTGCAACTGGTCAATCGCTGCCTGTTCATCAACATCTATGATGCCATCTTCCAATGCAGTCTGAACCAAGTTTGTGAGACCTGCCGACAAAGATTGCATCTCACCCAGATCCTGTTCAGCCCATTTCTCAATCTGAGAGCCAAGGCTGGAACCATCAGCCATTTTTATGTCGAACTCATTTACCGTCATTTTTGCGGCAAGAGTTTGTTCCGTAAGAGCCTGTTCAATATTCTCTTTGAATGTCTCTATATTCTGCATATATGAGGACTGTTCATCCTCAGTAAGCTGAATGCCGACACGTGCTTTCCATTCCAGAGCATCGTTTGCAGCAAGGGCTTCTTCTGCCTGCTGATTAAATTCTTCTGCATTCTCAAAATGACCTATTGCCGCATTGATATTCACAAGCCATTGTGCATCTATTACACGTGATGCGAAATCCTCAATTTGAGAATCATCCAGCTCTACGCTGCCAAAATGCGCACTTAGGCTGTCTTCTACCTGAATATCATTATATTTCTTTACGGCCAAGCCTACGGCTGTTATCGCTGCTACAGCCGCCGCTGCTCCTGCCGCCCATGGTGAACCGAATAAACTTGTACCTAATTTTCCTAATGCACTCGCCATTCCACCGGCTTCTGAAACCATTCCTGCAATTTTTATACCAGTGTTTACAGTTTTCATTGCTGCAAACCCAGCACCGATAGATGCAAACGCACTTGCGACAGCTTTCGGATTCTGCAATACAGTCTTGATCATCGGAGACAGTGCATTTCCTACTTTGGAGATTCCACTTGCCAAGGTTCCAAATGCATCAGGAACCCAGGATGTAAGTGTTGGAATAATATCACTGGTAATCCACTGCGCACCTTCTCGCAACGGTCCTTCCATTGCTTCAAATGTCTGTAACTGCATTTCTTCATAGGCGCTATTCATATTTGCCATATCACCAGAAAGATTGTCATTCATCGTTTCTGCCATATCTTCTGATGCTCCGGTGGCGCTTCTCAGAGCTTCCTCATATCCAGCAACCTTGTCCATTCCTTCGGCTAGAACCATATTTACGCCCTTAATGGAATCATCGGTAAATACAGAACTTAATGCAGCGGCTCTCTGAGCACTTCCCATTCCTTCTGTAGCTTCTCCTACCTCCGTTAAGATATCTGTCATATCTCGGAAGTTTCCAGAAGCGTCTTGGACAGCAATAGACGTTTCGCCAATCTTAATTGCTCCATCGTCCATTTTGGCTGTAATGTCTCGCATCATAGCTCCCAATGTCGTACCAGCTTCAGAACCCTTTCGACCTTGATTTGCCATAGCCTCCAACAGAGATGTGGTTGTCTCAACGTCTTGCCCTGCGGCGTGCATATTCGCAGCTGAGTTTTTATATGCTTCTCCCAACTGTGCCGCTGTGGTATTACTGTTAGACTGAGCGTACGCCAGCATATCAGCAAAATATGTAGATTTATTTGCCTCCATGCCAAATGCAGACAAATAATCTGTAACCATGTCTGATGCTTCACCTAATCCCATGCTAGATGCCGCGGCAAGGTTCAGGACGCCGCCCAAAGCATCCGTAGACTGCTGTGCATCCCATCCTGCCAAACTCATATATTTCAATGCTTCGGCTGCCTCTGATGCACTGAAAACTGTGGTTGCACCATATTGTCTTGCAGTATCTTCCATCATCGCAAGATCACTGGATGATGCGCCTGAAATAGCAGCTACTTCTGACATTACAGATGTATAATTTTTTCCAAGTTCTATGGAATCTGCCGCAAAATCTTTTACCTGTCCAATAATCGCTGCTGCTGAAACAACTGCAAACAATGTTTTTAAAGCTCCACTGAGATTTATAGCTTTCGATGATGCTTCCTCCATAGAACTCCCTGCATCATCAACCTGCCCTGCAAGCGAATCCATACCATCGGCACCATCTCCCAGATCACCAGTGGCATCAGCAAGATTATCTACACTTTCAGAAGCCCTGGATGCACTGTCAGATAAATCATCTGCATTGTCTGCCGCTTCGGAAAAAGCAGAGCCCATCCCTCTGGTATCTCCTGCTGAAAAACTTTCAAGACCGCTTACAGCATCATCAATGGCATTTCCAAGTGCCTCCGCATCACTTTCAACTGAATTGAAGGCACTTCCTGCCTGACTTGCAAATGAAGTGGCGGCACTGGAACGAAAAGCACTGTCCATAGCTCTACCGGCATTACTGAACTGTGTAGCTGCTGTTCTTGCAGAAGCAGTTATCCTTTGCATTTTCGCGCTTACATCATCCTGCAACGTCATTCTTACAGACACATCACTCATTTTCCATCACCGTCCTTTCATTTCTTTTTTAAAATTCCTCGTGCCAATCTCTCATCGGCATTTAAAGGTGCTTTTATTGCCAGTTCTTCCGAGGCAATATAGGCAAGACGAACATTTCTTTCCATCGTGGCGTATTCCTCCATGCGAAGCCCTTTCTTCTGCCATAGAACATGAGCCCACATCCAGTCAAAGGAATTTTCGTCATCGCCTTCCCCGGACATCATTTTTTTAATTCTTCAACCGTCTCTTTATCATTTTTCTTTGAAGCAAGTCCACACGCTTCCATCAGACAATCATCAGCATACTTGAAATCGTCCTTATCCGGGAAGATAATGTTCGGCATATCCAGACGATCGTGCACTCCGTAATATTCCATCAGTTCAGGATCGTCCAGCTTCGGCTGTACGAATGCTTCCACCATAATTTCAAGACCTGCGGAATCTCCATCATAATCATTGATTACTGCAACCTGACCGTTATTTCCAATAATCGGGCGATCACCATTTCTTTTGTCCCGATATACTTCTTTGGTCTTGTAGTTGTTTCTGATCTCTTTAATTTCCTTCATGGAAAGTCTTTTGATGATAAAAGGAATAACATTCCCTTTGGCATCCTTGTATCTTTCAATGCCTGGAAACTCCATTGTTCCACGATCTTTCAGTTCCGGTTTCATAAACGCTTTCATGTCGATACCCATTCTTTTTTCCTCCATTTTTTTCAAAATTATAGGGAGGGTTGTCCCCTCCCATTTATTCAGTCATTTGTTTGTTTTGTACTTTTACGCTAATCTCTTTGCGCCAAATTTAATGGATTCTTTAACTACATCGCCATCAGTATCCATGTCAATAAGGTTGATATCATCAGTCGGTACGCATCCAACACATGTGACTGTCTCACTCTTATTCGTTGCATAGAAATCAGAGTTTTTGTCTGTCTGAACTCCCTGAATAGTCAACTCAGGCGTTTTTCCATCCTTTAAGTAGGAATCGATCATATTGCGATATCTTCTGGTTGTTTTCCATTCCTCAATGGTGACCTCAATATCGTAACCAATCCAGCGACGGTTGGTTCCTGGCTCGGAAAGCTGTTTTCCCGACCATACATCCGGCTTAAATACAACCTGGAATTTGCAAGTGTCAGCAATCAGCACTCCATCCAGATATACCTTACCTTCTCTTGCAGATAAGGGGCTTCTGTTTACACGTTCATTTGCCATAGTATTTTATCCTCCTTCCTATCGTGCTACGATGCTAATATAGAATTTTTCAGCACTATCTACTGCCTGTAATCCTATATTCAGATACATGCTATCCCCAACAGACCTACCGGTATCAACCAGGAAATCCTCGTCGAGAACTACGTTTGTGAGTGCTCCATCGTCAGAGTAATTCTGAAGCATGGAACGTCCAAGGCCTTCCACTACAGCCCATCCATCTTCGTCATTATCAAACTTTCCAGGACGGAATGTAATCAGGCAGTCATTTTCAAAAGAATCATATACACGAAGTGGACGGTTCTTTTTGATGTCCTGTGGTGTTTCAGAATCAATATGGACTTTGCTATTAATGTCATATTCAAGGATGACATTTCCTTCATCGTCCACACTGAAAAATGTCTGTCCAGCTTCAATGGCTGCGATTGAAGCTTCGTTGTTCATTTCTCCAACTACGGATGTAGCATTTGTCACCTGGGCATATGTAAGAGAAGTTACATAATCTGCCCCTGCAGTAGCTCCTGCCAGCCATGCACACGCTTCTGCAGTTGTCAGTGATCTGTCTCCATACACAAAAGAGTTCACCAGATTAATGATTCCTTCATAATCTGCTGCAAAATTCGGAGCTACTGCCTGGCATTTCCAGCCGATACTCTCACGAATATACTTGATCTTAGTGAGAAGTGCTGTCTGCAAGGAACTCTCTGTACTTGGGAAGCACATACAGTTGAAACGTACTTTCTCTGACTTATCCAGGAAATCGGAGATACCTGAATTTCCAGAGCCGTCTACAGTATCGGTTCCGCCTTCCAGTGTTGCGGATGCGAACGCTGCCATCTCGCCTGTACCGGAAAAATCAACATACTCGGATACGCCTTTCAGTTCATCCATAGTTTTAATGCCTTCGAATAATTCAACCTCCGAGCCATTAATAACAACAGAAACGTCAAATCCATCTACAGGATTTGCAACTGATACGATCTTCACTGTGTTTCCAAGAGTTCCTTTATATTTTGCGGTTACTGTCAGACTTCCAGAACCTACAGTAATAGTCTTTTTAGCTGCTGCTCCTCCATCTGGGATATATACATATACTGTAGCGGCATTAAGAAGTAAAAGCTGTAACATAATCATAGATGAGTTAGTCTCATCGTAAACGCTACGTCCCAGCTCTGCTACATGACCATCCGGAGAATCGGCTGAAATGATAATCCATTTCCCTCTTGGTCCCCAGTCATAACCAATCAATGGAATGCTTGCTGTTCCTCTGGCGGATCCGGAAGCTGTTGGCTGCCTTCCGTTTTTCAGATTGGCATATACGCCTGGTCTTACCTTCGGCTGTGATAATTTAAATGTTCCACCTGCCATTATTTTTTACCTTCCTTTCCGTAAAGCCATTCATTGATGATGGCTTCAACCTCTTTTTTGGTGTACTCCTCCTCAGTATGTCCATACATCGCACCATCAAAGGTGCTCTGAGATACTCCAAACAGGAGAATGCTTTTCTCCCGGAGTTTTCCTACGGCATACTTTGGCTCTTTTTTTACAACATTAGCTGGCTTTTCTACTGTAGTTTCAGCAGAATCAGCGGCCTCAGTGCTTTTTCTTGTAGCCATTTCATAACCTCCTGTTCTGTATTTCTTGTTTAGCATTTTGCCAAGCAAGATAAAATTTCTGCATCTTCGTTCTCTGTGCTTCTGGTTGGAAATACACGTCAAACGATAAGGATAACTGCACAATTCCTTCATCAACCTTTCTGGTTGTTGGGGGCGTTACCCTTAATGCCTTGCCAGTTACTTTTCCATCCTCATCCACAATCGGGACCTGGCAATCATTCAGCATGATTTCATCTCTCATACTCGCTGCCACAGCCTGTGCATCCCAGTCCAAATGCGCCATGAACCAGATATTCATTGTCATAGTCGTACAATAGGAACTCAGGGTTGCTTTTCTTCCTGCGGAATATGGTATCTGGAAATAAACTGAGGGAACATAGAAGTTCTCCGGTATCTCATCAAAGTACAACTGTGTCCCCTCTTCTGAATTGTCCTGTATAAACCTCACTACAGCCGCAAGGCTCTGTTCTAGGTTGACATTCATATAATTTCACCTTCATACATTCCAGTAGTATAAGCTGGGTAAAATATCAAAATTGCAAATAGCCATCACCCATACAATAAACATCGTGCAGTAGAAGATTGTCCCTGCAACATCCTGATCTTTGCACTTTTTGAAAGCCTTGCATCCATTGTATAAAAGATAAAATAAACATAAAATTGCTATCATTGTACGTCCTCCTCATTTATCCAAAATATCGTCTGAAAAACTGCTCAAATGCTTTGTCTGCCATTTCTGGAAACATTCGTTCAAGAGTTTGCACTGACCTGTCAAAAAAATGTGAACCGGCAACAAACGAGGCTTTTAATACCATTCCTGATTTTGCACCAGGACTGTACCTGAAATGATTTCCTTCCCAGTATCCAGGAACAAAACGCCCAGGCTGCTGTCTGTGTCCATCATTCACGTACTTTGCGTAATCAAGAGTGGATCCGATTTCCAGTGTCAGTCCTCCAAGATCAAGGTTCCAAACATTTCCGGAGCCTCCCTTCGTGAATGAGGAAAGTAATTTTCCTGTGTCTACATTTCCTGCACCTTCTATGGCTTCCTGCACTATCGTAAGAAATTCTTCTCCAACTTCTTGCAAGGTCTTTCCCATATACGGTTTTAGGTCTGTACTGGCAGCCTCCACTTTCCTTGCAAATGCTTCCAACTGGCTTGCATCAATCATTAAATCGCCCCCTTTATGCCATCCTCCCGGCGTATAGTGACAACAATATGATGATTGCCATGCACCGCCTTTGGGATTCCAGCCCTGAACAAATAGCCTCTACTTTTTACGAAGTCATTTTCCCTGATATCGGTACCGTATGGCAGTGCCAGCTTTGCCTCTCCCTCAATAGATGCAAAAGGCTCATTTTGCTTTATCGCCAAGGACGAATTTACGTAAAAATGGCAAGGCACATCTTCCAGGTCAGGAGTGGCCTTGCACGTTTCAGATTGAGCGGCTTTTATACCGTATTTTGTTTTTGTTTCCACCTGCTCAGGGTGGTATATGCTACATCTGTGGTTTAAAAATTCTTCAAACATATAACACCCCCTTACAAAATCCTGAGCCGCATTACTGTTTTTCCGATTCCATCTGTAATGATGTAATCAGCCAGTAATTCTTCCAGATCAAGGCTATCAAGACTGATCGTACCGGCTTCTACAGTGTAAGAATAATCGTCAAAAGATTCGCTTTTAATTTTCTTCTTTGCCGCTTCAATATCATTCTTTGCATATGCTTCTGCAACGAGTATGACTGCCATCTTCACCGGTTCCGGAATCTCATCATATTCAGCAAATTTATTATTTGTGATATGAATTATCTTCATCTCCGCTCTGGCAATATCAAAGGTCAGCTTTTCATCTGATCTTTCGGAAACTTCCTTGTGGCTTGTATAGCTTTTCACATCATTCGGGAGAACCCAAGGTCTTTTTACTGCCATGCTTTGTACCCCTTTTCACTTATTCCGGGATTCTCACAACATTCAGATAAATTTCGGCTTCGCCTGCTGTTGCCGCTGCCCCGGTAGATGTAAACTTAGCTTTGATCTTCGGTTTCTCTCCCTTGATGATTTTGAACAGGTTCTTCTGATATGCGCCAACAGTTCCTTCCGTCACATCATCAGCACCAAGCAGATCATCCGCAGAATCATTTGTTCCGACAGTAAGTACATTGGTTGTTGCTGCATTAAACGCTGTGTTCACCACTGCAACTGCTTTTGTGATAATGATATTTTCTGGAAGTTCAATCATGGCAACACCTTTGCTAACATCTTTTGTGTCAAATGAAACTTTTCCAGCACATAACACCTGCTCGATTCCACACTTGCCTAAATCATAACCATTCAGTAACATGCTTTTCTCCTCCTTCTATTTTTCCCTGAGTGCTGCCCTTGAAGCTGTTGCTCTCGCAATAGCCTCAACAATCTTCTGGTAGATATCATCCTTTGTCTTGCAACCGGTGATATCAATACCATTCTGACCGGCATACTCGATCAGTTCAGCCTTATTCTTTTTCTGTAATTCCATCAGCTCAGGATCGCCCTGCACCTCGTCTTCGGATTCTTCCTCAAACATATCCGTAGCGGATTCCGTTTTTTCAGTATCACCAGTTAAAGGCTGAACTTTCTCAGCCTCACTGGTTACCATCTCGAAATAGCCGGACGTAACAAGAGCTTTTGCCTTTTCTTCCTCTGGAACATAAACATCTGGTTCAGCCTTTGTTGCTCTGACAATTCCCATATATGAAAGGCCTTTACATAATCTCAAATGAAACATTTCTAGCCCTCCTTATCAAGAAAATACATACTCCGGAAGTCCTGTAATGATTGCAGTTGCTTCCATCTCCTCGATCAGCGCATCAAAATCAAAGTGAATTACATAGAATCTCTTATCCTGCATGATCGCATCTTTGGACGTAGCATCCTTACGGAGTTTCATGCTGTAAGTATTTACTTCGATAAGGTTCTTTGGTTCTGCGAGGATAATCGCATCGTTTGAAAGACCTGGAACCTGCATAGATGGAATCGCAACAGGGCTCTTATAAAGTTCCTGCGGAACAGCTCCACCTTTTTCAGTAATCTTTTCCAGAAGGAATAATTCCCACTGCTGCGCTCTGGTTGGGCTCATCAGCCAGCGAAGGTTACCATTGTTGAAACGGTTCGGGATAGATGCAACAGCCTTGTAAAACATTTCAAGATCCATACCACCGGTACCAGATACATCAACAACATGTCCTCCGTCCTGAATCATCTTCTTGATACCAGTATTCAGCTTCAGGAAATCATAATCCGGATTATCTTTGCTTACGTTCTCATCGCCATTGATAAGCAGGTCCTCACTATCAACACCAACCTGTTTTGTCATAAGATTGGTGATAACATTTTCGAGATTTTCACCTTCAATATTCTGGCGAATGGTTTCCTCTGTAATTTCCCATGGAAGACGTACAGCGGTAGTTTCGTACTTAATGGAACCAAATTCAACGCCAGCTCTGTAGCCATCGTCTACATTCTCCATCTTTCCTCTCAGTTTTCTTTTGCCAATTCCGATCTTGTCAATCTCACCGGACTTTTCTGTGCGGACTTCATGACGGATAGCCTGCATCAGCGGTGTGGCATCAAAAGTCTGCTGTAAAAATTTCTTTGCCTGATATGGCTGGAGTAATCCACTACTTACTACGGAAGTGGTGATCGCCCCTGCCTTATTCACAATCGCTTTATTTGTATTCATTCTGTTTTTCCTCCCTTATTTTCTTAAAGAAAACCATGCAGATAATGTTCTTCGTCTGCACCCTTCTGCAGGTTTGCATCGTTCAGACTACTCGGAACGCCTACGCTTTTCATGACCGGTTCCATTGCTTTTGCAACAGCATCCTGAATCATCTGTTCTACAGATTCTTTGGTTACTGGTTCTTCTTTCGGCTGCATTGCCTTCTGAATTGCCTCGCCTACCATCTTTTCGATATCTTCGGCTGTAATTGCTTCTGAGGCTCCGCTATTGCCCGGTGCGGCTGTCTGATTGGTTTCGCCCTTAGTCACATTACCTTCTGCATTCGGGGCTGAAATAGCCGGTGTTACGGTAAGATTGGACATTGCTTTTGCAATCGCCTCTGTTACGGTCTTTTCAATTTCTGCTTTGTTCACTTCTTCGTCCTCCTCTTCTTTGAACTTTTCAAGAAAGGCACCCATGCTTTCATGAATTCCTTTTAAGGTTTCCATGTTCTGTGTGCTTATTTTCTTGCCGGCTTTCTCAATAGATTTGAATACTCCATCTTTATCAGCCAGCAAATCTACTACGATTGAGTTGAAATCCTCTAATGCTTCCCTGATTGTGGTTTCATCGTGTATCGGCTCGTAACATCCTGTTTGTGGGTTATACGTTTCCAGCAAGTAATCTGAAAGGGAATAATACGCTGTCCAGAAATTATCCCGAACAATACGTTTATTGTATGAATCTTTTACTGCACCTTTTTCAATCACATCGGTTGAATCTAAATGCAGTGCTTTTGACACAGCATCAACGACTGCCTTCATGATTCCTTTTTTCTGCGTTTTCTCAATGGAATTATCAGGATCCGAAAGGTCTACATCCTCTGTACTGTAATTTCCTGTGCCTCCCATAGAAAAACCGGTAATTTCGCCCTTTTCGATCTTGCCCCAAACATCATCGTCTGCGACTTCCATCGTCATAAGCCAAGTTCCCTTTTTTATCTGCTGGCCTTCAATCTCCATGTCACTCTTTGCAACATAAGATTCTACGATCTCCACATTGTCTGCTTTTTCAAAGCAATGCTGAATGTCTGGCTTGCCAGAGTTCTTCATAAACCAGTGGGCGGCCTTTGTGATTTCCTCCTCCGTCATGTAATTTCCGTCTGTGTCCTCAGTCATAGGTTCGTACACAATTCCGGTAACGTAATGCTTATCTTCATCCGCTTTTACAATCCGGCCATAAATCTGAATCGTAGCAGTATCACCTTCTGATTTGGTGATCAAAAATTTATGCTTGTTTGCTGCCTTATCCACCAGTGAAACAAATCCGATTTTTGCATCACTAATGGCATAAGACTTCACAATATTACCCTTTGGCACTTCTTTTGCTCCTTTCATAAATTTCTGTATCTTCGATTTCAGGGCATTAAAAAAGCATGGTGCCCTTGTGCCATGCCAACGCCTACGCTTCATGCTATTTCACCCTTTCGGTATGCTTCGTAATATGAATTATAAATTTTCCATGTAACGGAAGGATCGTCCCTCGGTTCCTCAATGCCTGTGTCCTCTTTGAATTTCTTTTCCCAAGCATCGTATTCCGCATTAACCTCATCCATATATTTTTTTCGTGCTGCAGCTCTTTCTTCCGCTGTCATTCCAAGTGCATTTTCATCTGCAATAGTTTCCATAAGGCAATGACAGTTTGCTGTTTCCTCCACCGGGAGGCTGGTGTCTCTCGGACAAAGCACCATATACGTTGCACCATTCTTGCCGGTCAGAGTGAACATTTCCCTTTTGAACACTTCCTGTCCGTCCATTGCCATGTGATTTTCTCTTGGATGAGCAGACATAACATGTTTCCATTTCTTCTTGTACGCAAGCGGATTCTGAATCATGCTTTCCTGCTGTGCGTAGCTTTCTACCCTGAGCGATTCAGTCAACGCAACACGCCGACTACGGTAGCCATGCTCCCGAATACCACTGTTTCCAATAGCTTCGGATAATTCATCTATGGACCATTTCTTTTCCTGTGCTTTCAACAGTAATCGCTCCATAGCATCTTTGGTATTCAGATTCATAATCCGGGCAAGTTCTCCTGACCATCCCTGAATGAATGCTTCTGCAGGCTTTGTGATTTCCTCCACCTCTGTTGCAAGCACTGGGTCTTCGGCAAGAACCCACTGATACGTAAATTCCCTGAACATATCGTCAAACTGTTTCCTGAATATCTCTCTCAGTGCCTTTTCCAGATCGTCAGCGTCTTTTATTCCCGGCCAGATATCGGTTATAAAGTCGGTTACTCCTGTTGCCGCCTCAATCTTTTCCAGGAACTCCAAAGAATCTGCATCCAATGCATCGTCTATGGCATCCTCTAACTTGTTGATATTCTTTACAAGTTCACTGGCTGCTACATAACCCTCTGCTTCTAAAGAATCTTTCAGATCATCATCTGCTTTTTCAATCAGCCTGTTTATTGCATCTATCAATGGTTTCGTATCAAGCTGCATGATTCTCCTCCTGCTTCTGTATCTTCGCAAGCAACTTTTTGACTTCTTTCATTACTGCAACAACCTGATCTGGTTCATTCTTTCCCTGTGCTTTCTCAATCTGCTTTGTAAGCTGTCCCATCAGTCCACTGATATCCGTCTGTGCTGCTTTATTCTTCCAGATTGTAAGCGGTACATCGCCCCACTCATCTGTGTACGGTTCACAAGTCCTTCCTAAAGCATCACAGATGACTTCTTTCGCCATATTCGGTGTAATGCCTCCTGCATTGTTTGTTACATTCAGGAGCTTATACATATCATCAGGATTACTGATATCCGGAGCCAGGAAGTAAGCCTCCACATATTGAAAACGATAACAGTTCAACAATTTATTATTGATAACCCATGCCAGAGATGTTCTCTCAGGCTGGAACACCTGCTGTTCTGTTACCTCCTGCGCCGTCTGTGCTGTTGCACGATTGAAGTCTGTGGTATATCCAACATATAAATCTGGTAACAAAAATGCCGACTGAACACGTTTCCGGTTATTGTCAAGATATTCCTGAAACAGTTCGTCTTTCTGCAAGATGCTTGCCAGGTCTTTCACTTCAATTTCTGGCTTTTTATCATCATCAAAATCAGAACGTCCATCCACACTTTCTGTTTCTAACAGCAGGAATCCATGCTGACCGTTTTCTCCTTTGATATCGTTCATGTACTCTTTGAGATGGCTGTAACTATCATCTGTCAAAGTACCGTTACGAATCATAATCATAAGTGGCGTGTGCCTACCATTGTAGAAATAATTATTATTCAATCCCTCTGCCATGCGGCTTCCATCTACGCCAAGAATCTGTCCTATCCAACGTATTTCTCCGTATGACTGCGGTCCGATGGCGAACTCTAATATTTCATTGGCCTGATATCTAAGCTCCAAGCCTGCACCTTCTGGGACGTATCTGCCATCTCTTAAATCCATGATTCTAGGATCGCCAAACTCTTTGAAATAAACTGTCCGTCCACATATTTCCTGTTTATACTTCCTGAATTTCTTTCTGCGTTTTGTCTCTTTCCCATGATGGAAGTACGGTATTTCAACGTATGGTTCTATCGGTCTTGACTTTCTCACACTCGGAGTATCTTTGATAAATTCTATCTGCTGAACCTCTTTGTCAAGATTCCGGATAACCTCGAGATATGCGATTCCATAGGTCTCTCTGGCTTCCACTATGTTCTCAAATACTTGTTTTGTGTCCTGATCTACATTCAGGAGTTCTACAACCTCTGTGATGGCATCGAACTCTGCCTTCATTTCTGGCGTTTCCTCCTGATCTACTGTATATCGGATTCCAATTCCGAAACCGGCAATATTATTTTTATAAGCTCTTATGCACTGCGGCAGTATAGAGCTTTCTGTTACCATGTTTTTCAGGCCTTCCAGCATCATTGGCGGTTCTATCCAATCACCAGCATTGACCGCTTCCTCTACCGTAACCTGAGATGGTGCATCGGATTTCTTAATCGGTGCTGATATTACAGGATCAGCAGCTTTTATTACTGTTGCCTTAACCTGCCCTTTTGCTTTTCCACTCATGTTTTATGTTGCCCCTTTCTTTTTCTTCGGCCTCTTAACCGGTAGGCATACCAGCAATATGCAGTCTGCTTCATCAGGTGACTGTACTCCTCTGGCCTTCATAACCTTTTTACTTTCAACTCTGATCTTTGAGTTTTCCGTCATTTCGTACTTTCTTCCAGATATCTGAGCCACAAGAGCATCATCATCCGGAAGGATAATTTCAACATCTTTTGGAAGTCCGTTATCATCAAACGGCTGCAATAGCTTTTTGAGAACAGACATCATATATGTTGTGCTATCATCAAAGAACTTGTGTCTGATCTTCTGCCCGAACTTAACTGGATATACTTCCATCCACCAGAAACGCTCTGGATTATTCCTTTTGATCTGTCTCAGTCTGTCAACTACTCCACCGCCTACGCCTCCATCATCAATCTTTATCGGTATAGGTTCATCTATGTCTGGCTTTAATCCATACTGGTATACAAGTAACATTCCCAACGAAACAATATCGTCTGCGGTTTTCATTGTGTCCTGGCCTACACGTTTCTTGAAGAACTGTACCTTCTCATCGGTACGATAACCAATAACTGTTTTGTCCGTACCAAACCTCGCAACATCACAACCAATATGTATGATCTGCGGATGCCTTCTTGGGAAGTATTCTGTTGCAATGCTTTTTTCAACCAACGGAAGCGGTATATAAATGTCATCCTCTGCCAATGGAAAATCACCAGCAACACGTACTCGGAATACATCGCTATCCTCACCATACATATTGATGATCGTCTGCACAAATTCTTGTGATACTCTCGTGCTGTTTCTACCATCAATATGGAATGTCGAATACTGTTCTCGGTTCTTATTGTGACTATCATAAAAAAATCCCGACAACTGGGTCGGGTTTCCACACATAAGTAATTTTGCTCCTGGTGTCGAAAGAGCACCAAGAACAGGCTCGAATATTTTATCTTCAACACCACTGGCCTCATCTATGATATAAAGCATATGTTCCGCATGGAAGCCCTGCAAAGCATCTGGCGTACTTGCGGTACGTGCTACTGCAAACCATTCTTCGGCATGGCCTTTCATATACAACTTTTCTTTTGTCCATATCAATTCTGAATCTAGCGTTTTATTGTTACGCTTCCATTTACTGATCTCAGCCCAAAGGATATCGAACAACTGATGCTGTGTCGGGGCTGTGCATGGTATCTTCGGGTATGGGTGAGTACACATGAACCATATTACGGACCATGCTTCTACTGCCGATTTACCGATACCATGTCCAGAGCGAACGCTTGTCATTTGATTCGTAACAAGGCTCCGTAATATCTTTTTCTGTTCAGGATCCGGGTCTGCCTTTAAGATATCCTGTACAAATTCAACCGGATGATTGGCATAATATAAAATAGCCTCATTACTCAGCATCTTTCTCAGCCTCCATCCTGTTCCTGTACGCCTCCTCTATTACATCAGCTAATGAAGATGCGCTCTCGCTTTCTTTTCTCTGTGCTTCCTCCTGCTGTCTATGGTATTCAAATTCTGCAACCTTCTGATCGAGTTCTCTTTCCCTGAGTTCATGTGCCGGATTTTCTCCAACAGTGTCACGCAGAAACGCAGCTGCTTTTGTGTTCCCCTTCATTGCCTGATTGATAACGCCCACCATTACCGCTGTCTGATATGTAAAATCTTCCTCAGATATTCCCATGACTGCCAGCTTTTGTTTCAACTCTTTCGCAGCCTTCGGAACCTGCATATCAAGCAACATTTTTGCTGTATCTCGCATGGCTTTCTTCCTGCGGCGTGCTTCACCTGATGCGATGCCGCCTTTTCGGGCTGTTTCCACCTGTTGTTCCCCTGTTCGGAAGCGATATGGCTCGCCCTTTTTTAAGTTTTCCTCATTCGGCACCGTCACCACCTCTCTGTTCTGTCATTATTTGAGAAAATCAGATAAAATATTGATCTTTTCTCTCTTTCTCCATCTGTGCCATAAACTTATTCGGTGCCGTCATTCTACATGGAATATCACATCTTGCCATATCTGTTCTGGCCTTTTCCTTAATCTCCAGGATATCCCTGTCCATCACATGACCTATGATCTCATATGGCTTATGGCAGCAATACATCACTTGTCCATGCTCATTTACTGCAATCTGCGCCCATTGTGCAGTACAGGTTCTTTCCTGCTCCCCAATCAAGTTCCATTTAAAGTTCAGTTTTACTCTGCTGTCCTTCTTTGCCAGTTCTTCCACTGTATAGATCAGTTCTTTAATATGTCCACCGGAATACTCATCCAGATACGCAATTCCTCCTGTGCTTTCTATAGGACGGAATACTATGTAATCCACATCCAGATTACAATTCGCAGCATAAAACGCATATACGTCATTCGGCCACTTCACAACTCTCTGAATGCCAAGCGTTGTTTCCGGGCTCTCCCTTCTTTTCCAGTCTGCATATGCCTGAATATTATTCCTGACCTTTTCATATGCTCTTACGCCTCTGCTTTTTTCGTAACTGTCCTCATCCCATCCATCCAGGGAAACTTTTAAATAATCCGGCTTTATATACCGCACCTCATTGAAATTCGTATTAATTCCATAGTGAATGCTGTGTGCCTCCAACCAGTCTGTAATCTTCTTAAAATCCCTGCATAATGTAGGCTCGCCTCCACCTGTCAGAATAAAGCCTCTCACGCCAAGTTCAAGCAGCCTTTTCGCATACCTAACAAATTCCTCATACCGCATCGAGTATGCTCCTGTTTCCAGTTCCCACCGTCTATAAGTGCAATACGGACATTTGTTATTGCAATAATTAGTCAAAAATATATCTGCTGTTATCGGTCTGCGATCATTCAATGCTCTTTCAACATGAGCAAACATCTTGTCCCCTGCAATATTTTCCACACTATCGCACCTCCTTCCGGTACTTTTCATTTATAATCTTCGGAACGCAACATTCCCAGTCTATCCTGTGATGGATCCGCTTATGCTTCGTATACATCATGCTGACTTTAATACAGCTCGGCATTGCCATTACTGAATAAAACGTCTTAACATATGTTCCTGTTTCCAGGTACGATTCTGTCATTCCTCCATCAAGGGACTGCGTAGGAATCTGGATTACGCACATATTGCATAATGTGAAGAATAATCTTCCTCTGCTTCCTAATGTGGTATATGTTGTAACATCCTCATTCATCGTACCCCTGAAATCTATTGGCCTGTCAGTTCTGCAAAACAGACTGTTCATAGCTTTTCTCAGCAATCCTTTTTTGAAGTTTCCTCCATCCAGACCACCTACGAAATCGCCACCCTGTGCAAATGCTACTGTAGCCGCACCAGATACATCCAAGAAACGAAGCATATCTTCAAAAATCCTATCCATCTGCCTTGCCGGTTTTGCCGACAGCTTATTTCCATTCACATACCGGAAGTCTATTTCTTTGTAATCATCATCCAGCATAAGGAAATATTTCAGCCCCAGTTCTTTTGCAATCCGGAATGTTTCATTTCTGGCATAGATAATTGCTCTATGCTCATTGAAATTATCCATCGTGTCTGCTCGATCATACGCTGCCTGCTTATCAAACATTATTACATGCTCAGGTCCGAAATTCTTATGATACTGATCTACTGTCTCGTCCTCATCATCAATGATCATATACCATTTTCCTGTATATCCACCTTTTTTCAGGGCTCCCATTGTTGCCACATTATCAGCTCGGCCATGCGTCAATATAAAAACAGCAAAATCACTTCTCATAGCCTTTTCTCCATTTTTCGTTTATAATCTGAGGCAGCAAATTATTCCACCGCACACGTTTTATAAATCCTGTTTTCCCATAAGCAACACTTATCGCACTCGGAACATAAAGAACCGGGTAAAAGTAATTCCAGTACAAATTTACTTCTTGATATTGTTCGGTGGATCCTCCTTTATTCTTTTCATGGTCATATAATGTAACTTGCACGCCCATGAAAGTAAAAAATAATCTTCCAAGCATATTATTAACAGCAGGCGTAGTAACATCTTCATTTATACGGCCCAAAAATTCAAAAGGCCTATCCGTCCTACAAAAGAATGAATTTCTTGCATTTCTGTATAATCCGTCTCTATATCTCCCATTCGCACCACCGATATAATCACCTGCAACAGCAAATGCCACACAGTTTATTGCCTCTGGTTCCATAAATCTACACATAGCCTCAAACAGTCTGTCAGGTTATCTCCAATATCAAAATCCTCATATTTGTGAAAAATCTGAATATTTTCTTTACCATATTTTTCGCAATACGCATCTATGGTATTGTCTCCATCATCAAGAACAAAGATTATCTTTCCTGTATAATTTCCACGTTTTAATGTCTTATATGTAATTTGATTATCCGGACGCTTATGTGTAATAATGAATACTACAAAATCGTCACGCATCGTCCTCATCCTCCATGGTATCTAATACATCAGCAAATAAACTCGCATAGCCATTTGCAATCGCATTATCTACGTCTATGATCACAAGTGCTGACTTTTCCATCAATCTTTGCATTTCTGGTTTTGCATGAGCGTAATACTCTGCAATATTCCTGTAATTGAAAACATTGTGCCTGCCGGCAGCATCCTTCAGGAACTGTCTTTCTTCCTCAGTAATCCCTTCTGCCTTTTCTATCTCCTCAATCAGCTCTTTGCTTTTTTCTTTATCCAGCATTTCTGAAATTGTAGGACATTCTCCAGTAATCTCATACTGTGGAATGTTGGTTTTCATTGTGTAGGTATTGTCCTCTATCTCATCAGCAAAATCTGTCTCGCCTTCCTCGAAACCAAACATCGACATATCAATATCAAGAATTTCTGACAATTCCTGCTGTAACAATTCCTCATCCCATGTGGCGATCTCAGCAGATTTATTATCTATCAGTCGGAACGCCTTAATCTGTTCTTCTGTCAAATCATCAGCAATAGTACAAGGAACTTCTTCCATTCCCAGCTCTTTCGCTGCCTTTACTCTCGTATGGCCTGCGACAATTACATCATTAACATCAATAACAATAGGGATTCTAAAGCCAAATTCCTTGATACTCTCCTTTACTACTGGTACTGCTTCGTCATTGATTCTTGGATTTTTCTCATAAGGAAGTATGTCTTTAATACTCCTATATACAATCTGCATTCTACCCATTCCGTTTGCTCCTTTCTCATTTTGCACATAATAAAAGGACCATGCTTTTACACATCGTCCCTGCTTTTCTCATTTATTCCATTGTTTCATCTTTCTTTAAAACGCCCCGCCTCGTAAGGCAGGGCTAAATGAGAAAGAATCGGCACAACACAGCCGGCAACAAGTATTTGTGAGGGCATGTTTCACATCCGCTTGTTGCAGTTTATACTCTAGCACATTCCTCTATGCACTTCTAGTACACTTCGAGAGGCATTTTGCGGCATTTCACGTACGCTTCATGCCCTTATATGTACATCAGGCGGCATTTTATGTACAAATAGCGGCAATTAGCGAACGCTAACTGTTTTTATATTGCCTCTAATGTCAATTCTGCCAGCATGACCGCATATTTTTTCTCGAATTCCTGTAACGCCAGCCCATTCAATTTCTGGACACTCCGCACGTTTCTTTCCTCATCAAATGCTGATCTGGCTATTTTCTCCCATGATTGAAAGTGGATATATCTGCAATTCAATATTGTGATATAACTTACATTATCCAGAGCATTTATTTGTTCTGATACCTTCATCCGGAACTGCATCAAATCTATGATCTTATCATCAATTTTTCTTTCCATCTCATCAATCCGGCTAAACAATGTCCCGAACTTATCATTGTTTCTGCTGCTTTGTACTCTTTCGCCTTCGCCGCCTCCCCCTAATGAATACAGCATATCTTTTACTGCCTCTTTATCTCTTTTTAGATTTCCAATCTCTGCCTGTTTGTGTCGCACCTGTTCTAAATATTCTTTCGCCGTCATAAAATGCCCCTCCAGAAACTTTATTTGACTAATACTCCACACCCGATGTATAATCAGGCTATCCGTTTGTGGGCTCTTGTCTTAGGTATCTGGCAGGGGCTTACTTTTTTATTTAGATTTTCTTTCCCCCATGTCTGTATGATCTGCTTTTGTTAAATTCTGCTTTTTCCATCAGCATTGCTTCCAGGTCGATTCCGTAATATCCGCACATATCCATGATTCTGATTACTGTATCTGCCAGCTCTGATGGGATTCCCTCTGGCTTTCCGTCTTCTCTGTAATATGTTTCAGTTGGTTCCTTACCTTTTCGGTATTCCTCCAATGCTTCTGACAATTCACTGTGACACAATGCGATCAATGTTCCAAACTCCGGAGGTTTGTCCCACCATCCATGCTGTACCGCTGTTTCATGTACATCTTTTACCATATCATTAATCTTTCCCATTGTTCCTGATCCTCCTAAACTGCTGCCTTTTTCTTCTTTCTGAACATCTGTGCTGCTTCACATGTTGCAAAGTGTGAGATATATCCAAATCCTGTTGCATGTTCTGGATAATCCTGTACTGTACCTACAGCCACTTCTCCATTGGTAAGGACAATTCTGTCCTTGCCTCCTTTCTTCTCTTTGTAGTATACAAAACTCGGATTGCAAGGCATACTCTTACCGGCTTTTGTCTTTATCCACATAATCTGTTTACCGCATTTTGAGCAATTTCCAAATGAATTTTTTAATCTCATTTTTTCTCTGTTCTCCTATTCCTCATCGTACTCATAATCATCGTCTGAGGATTCTGTACCGCCGCTTGCACCGTTTGTATCGTCCTGGTCTATAATTTCCTCATTGGAAGTATTCTCGCTGTCAGAACTGCTATTATCTGCTTCTGCGGCATCCTGTTCGGAGCATTCCAGCAGTGGTGCATTCATCGGAAGTGCCGGCCGCTCATCAACAATGGTTGCCTCTCCATTTACTACATTTGCATATTCAGGATCAAAAATGCTCTGCTGTCCTCCTTCCGAAACGTATCTCAGAACATAGCGTTTCAATTCATCATCATAGACCAGTTCCATTCCTGTATCATTCTTTCCATCGAATCCATCTTTCACTGGTACCTGCGTGTCAATCTTGTATTTCAATATCGGCTTATGTACTTCTCTGGAACTTCCGTTTCCATCAGGAATAAAATCTTTGCTGATTGATAGATTTACCTTTAAGGTAATTGCTCCTTCGTCAGAATGATTCTGTTCCATTTTCTGGAACAATCTTTGAAGCAACAGATTGAATGATTCTCTGATCTTCGAGAATGTTTCGCTCTCCATTGTGATTTCCTGCCAGTTCATAATTTCCATTGTTGTTTTCCTCCTCATTCAATTATTTGTTAACTGGTGACTTTATATCCAAAATCCGGACCTCCACTCTGGGATCGTCAGAATAAAATTTTCTTACCTGGCAATCTACAATTTGAGTATCATCATGGTATGCAATTTTATTCAGAGCATCCGCAATGATCTTAATGCAGTTGTCCATATCAGGTTTTTTGGTTGGTCTGATAATCCCAGCTCGCATAAGCTCTTTTTTCTTTTTCGGTCTGCTCGGTGGAATTGTATAGTATGCTTTTATTCTCATATCCAGCATGGCATCATCCGGAAACTTGGTTTCTCCGCACTGGTTCAAATATTCCATACGAACCAGATTTTCATAAATCACTGTATCTTTTGGTGTAATAGCATGACCTGTTTTGGTATTGAATCTTGGTCTGCCTTTTCCCTTTGGTTCCCCATGTACTGTAAATTTTAGTTCCATGTTCCTACATCCTCTCGAATATTCTTGCAAAGTCCTTTGATTTGTACGGACGGATTTCTCCTGAACTTTCCTTCACAATATAATCACCGATCTTTGCTCTCAGCTTTCCACATCCGGTGTTGATCGTGCATCCATATATGAAGATTGCTCCATCGGTAATACATCTATCGAAATAGATCATCTCTTTTTTGACAGCTCTTGCAAACCATCCCGGAGCATTTATTTCTGCATCCCTGTTAAGCTGGAACGCTTCTACGGTAGGAACTTTTCTTTTATATTTCATATTTCTTTGTTTCCTCATCATTTTGAGGTGTCCGCATTCTCTTTCCGGTCAGTGGCATGTACATAATATGCAACCGCCTTTCCTGTGGGTGTCACCTGCTTTTTGTGCTGCCCTACATCGTAACCATTCACAGCCAGGATCGTCATAACCGCTTTTCGATCTTCCAAACCGTAGATTCTAAGTTCTGCATCCCAGCCTGTTTTTACCTCTTTCGTTGCAGGACCAGTAATAAGTTCTTCCGGTTTTGTTTTGGTAACCTCAGCAATT
>OLQY01000628.1_pt1 | contig 38437 bp, 40 predicted proteins | sample 1672851 | NCBI WGS metagenome assembly OLQY01 (sample SAMEA3136730, study PRJEB25190) | human gut metagenome | reverse complement strand
AGGTTCCGATCGGATTTGAACCGATGATCACAGAGTTGCAGTCTATTGCCTTACCACTTGGCTACGGAACCAACGTTGTTTCTCTCAACACGTTGCTCCATTATTATACAATGTTTTTTTGAAATTGCAACCCCTAATTTTAAATTTTTTTAATTTTTTTTAATTTTTTTGAAATTAGGCTTTTTGCTGTGATTACTCCTTCATATGAAGAGTATTATCCAATGGGATTGAAAGATCGTCTATAATAATATAATACAAGTAGGCATAGTTGAATTTAGTATTATCGTTATTGAATAGTTTATAATATCTAATATAGTCCATGACATTAAGATCTGAGGAAATATATGATTGATATTGTAATAACATTGGAATTGATATTGTATCAGAGACTTTATGTAAATGTTTAAATAAGTGAGCTGTGTTATGATCAAGCGAATTCATACTCTCTAATTTTGTATCCTGATAAAATTTGTCCATATCAATATATAAGACATGTGTATATGTTACATCTAGAAATTGTTCGATTGTATTTTTAATATCTTCGTTGTTTCTATTTGCAGAATATCCTAAATATAGATTATTCGGAATAAAACCTACCTGTATATTGTTTTCGTTTATTTGGACATCGAAATACCAGGGAAGCTCACTGATGACTAAAATGCGTTCTTGTTCTGTTTCTGCATGAATATGTACATTTGAAAAAGTAAAAATCATAGAAAAGATAATTAGATATTTTTTTATGTGTTTCATAGATTCACCTCATATACTATTAGTATAAACACGATCACATGTTTTATTAATTAATATAGAAGAATATATGAAACTGTATCTAGCTTGCATATTTTATTTATATATGATAAAACGTAGTAGGAGGTAACAAGTATGAATCCTAAAATTTATGAATTTGATGCTGAAATCTTAAAGGTTGATGGCATTGATGGAGTTCCCTTATGATGTGAAAGAAGAGTTTCAAAAGGGGAGAGTCTTTGTACATGCCACTTTTGATGGAGAAAGTTATGATGGTTCCTTAATACGCATGAAGACAGTGAAGCATATTATAGGAATTAGAAAAGATATCCGAAAAAAGATTAATAAACAGCCTGGGGATATTATACATGTTACAATACAGGAAAGAGACAGAAATAGTAAAAAATAGAAAGGAGATTAATTTATGGAAATAAGTTTTCATGTAAAAGGAATGATGTGCCAGCATTGTGAACAGCGTGTACAGAAAGCAATCAGTGGATTGGATGGAGTCGAATCATGTTCACCAAGTGCAGAAAAAGAATTAGTAGAAGTAGTGTTTGATGAACAGAAAATTCAAGCTGATGCAATTAAAAATGCTATCGAAGATACTGGTTATGATGTAGTAGAATAAAAAAAGTCCATATCGGACTTTTTTAGTTTGTCTTGCAGTTATGATTGCCACAGCTATGTCCTTCGCCATGATTATGGTGAGAACACTGAATGTTTGGATTGTATTGTAAATTTCCTTGTAGGAAAGATGTCACTTGTTCATCCGCATTTCCGCAAGCTCCCCCATATAATGTAATATTAGCTTCAGAAAGAGCATTTTTTGCGCCAACCCCTATTCCACCGCATATTAATACATCAACTTGATGTTCTTTTAAGAAACCTACAAGAGCTCCATGACCATTTCCGTTAGTATCTACTAACTCACTGGAAATAACTTTGTTTTCACTTACTTCATACATTTTAAACATTGAACTGTGGCCAAAATGCTGGAATACTTGACCATTTTCGTAAGGTACTGCAATTTTCATTTTATCATCTCCTAATGTCTGTTTCAGGTTTAGTTGATAATTGCCACCATCTAAAAACAGAGGACGTCCTTCCACAAGAAAACGTCCTATTTTTTTTCTTGCGGCATCGTATAACATTTGTACACTTGCTCGACTAATTTCCATCATTTCCGCACATTCCTGCTGCTGTTTTCCAAGATAATCGATTAGGCGAATAGTTTCAAATTCTTCGATGCTCATCTTTATATAATTATCTTCAGAAAGCTGATCAGTATGAGTGAAACAGGAATATAAAGGTAAAGAAGAAACTTGTTTTTTCTTAGATGGTCTAGGCATAATATCAACTCCTTCACTTATATCATAAATCTATTATTGGCTTATGTCAATAATAGATTTAAAGTTTATGTAATGATAATATTGTGAATAAATAAATATACAATAAGGAAAATAATACGAAATAGTAGTATTTGTAACATATATTCGTTATTTTTTGAAAATATTCAATAAAAGTTACTAATTTTTGTCAAAAATAAGTATTCTGATTGTATTCATGAAAGAATAACTATATAATGTATGTTAATGTAAAGGGGTATTCATCCTTTTGTTTTTATGAGTAACGTATGAGATGAAAATGTGATAAAATAGTATCTGATAAGATACAAGTGTGAAGGGAGGCAATTTGTACATGGGGAGAAATAAAACTATGCATAAGGCAATCGCAATTGCCTTTGTCAGCCTCTTGTTTCTTGCTGGAGTAGCAGGTTATTATGTTTATCATATACGAAATAGATTAATAGATCATTTAAAGGATAGTGTTTTAGAAACTGCATCGACGACAACTTCTTCTGTTAGATTAAAGATTAACGGATATATGTCAACATTAGAAAATATTTCTTATGTGGTAGGAGAGGAAAACTCTGATGATTTAGAGGTACTAGTTGATAAGTTAGGACCATTTATTGATAATTCTTTATTTCTAAACTATGGGATTGCGGATACTGATGGCAGTTGTCTAACCACAAAAGGAGACTGGCTGGATATATCCCACAGAGAATATTTTCAGCAGGCTTTAAATGGGGAAACTAGTTTTTCTAACACTCTTTTAGATAGTAATGGAAATTACATAAATGTATTCGCTGTTCCTGTATATAATGATAAAGAAGTATCACAGGTATTATGTGCTATCATTAAAGCTGAGAAGCTCGCAGATTTTATTTTTATGGATGTCTACAATGGCAAAGGCTTTGTAACTTTAGGTGATACGGATGGAAATATTGTGATTAAATCTAATAGTGAACATGCTGATTCTAGTATTACTAACTTAAACCAGTTAACGTTTATGGATGATTTTCAGATAGAAAACTTACAAAATGAAAAAGAAGGTATTGCGAAATTTGTTGGTCTTCATGATGAAGAAAGATATATTGCATATGAACCACTAGGCTTAAACAATTGGTATGTGTTTACTATTGTTCCTGTAAGTGTTATTAATAGTAAAATTAATGATGTTATTTTTATTGCACTTATTACATGGCTGATTGTAGCATTTATTTTAAGTTTTATTATAGGGTATTTATATATATCTAAGAAACGGACGGAAAGAAAAATTAATCAGCTTATATTTTATGATGATTTAACTCAACATTATAATTTTAATAAATTCAGAATCTATGTGCAGACTATGCTGGATAAAAATCATTCAGATACGTATGCATTACTTGAATTTGATGTAAGTGATTTTAAATTATTAAATGAAATTTATGGATATCAAGGTGGAGATCAGTTACTGATTAAAATTATGAAGATCTGTGAAGACGATTGTCATTGTGATGAATGCTGTGCAAGAGTAAATGCAGATAGATTTATCCTATTATGGAAGATGCATGATAAGAATCGAATTGTTGAAAGATTTGAAAGTTTAATTGAAAAAATTCAACAAACTATTACGAATATTAATGATTTTAAGTTTACTTTCTTTGCAGGAGTATATCTTATAAAGAAAGACGATCATGAATTCACACCATGTTATGATCGCTGTATCCATGCGAAAATGCTAGGAAAGAAGAAAAAGAAAGATAAATGTACTTTCTTTAATGAAGGCATGTATCAAATGATGTTAGATGAAAAACGCTTAGAAAATCATATGGAAAAGGCACTTGAAGATCATGAATTTAAAGTGTTCCTGCAGCCAAAAGTCAATCTGCATGATGATGTCATATATGGCGCAGAAGCATTGGTGCGGTGGAATTCTTCCGTATTTGGAAAGATTATGCCAAATAAATTCATTCCTTTATTTGAAAAGAATGGGTTTATTGAACAATTAGATATGTTTGTATTAGATGAAGTATGTAAATTATTATATCGCTGGAAGGATAAATATCCATCCTTATGTATATCATTTAATGTATCTAGGGCATATATTTTCCGTGCTGGTTTTGCGAAAAGAGTGTTGGATATCGTAAAGCGTAATCATGTCGATCCGAAAAAGCTAGAAATTGAAATAACAGAAAGTGTAATTTTTGACTCCAGTGCAGATTTATACCGAGTGCTTGAAGAATTGCACTCTTATGGATTCCGTATTTCAATGGATGATTTTGGCAGCGGTTATTCTTCTTTAAATATGTTAAAGGATATTCCAATCGATACAATTAAATTAGATCAGGCATTTTTTCATACAAACGAAGAAAATATAATGAAGGCTAGGGAAATTGTTGGCGGAGTATTGGATTTAGCAAAAAGATTAGGAATACATAGTGTTGCGGAAGGAATAGAGGAAAAGGAAGAGATTCTATTCTTAAAAGAACATGATTGTGATGAGGTACAAGGATATTATTATTCTCCACCTATTTGTGAAGAGGAATTTGAGAAATTTATGAATACATATAAAAAATGATGAAGATATTAATGATCTGGTCCCTGTCAAGTGGACACACTAAATAAGTAAAATTTATTGCCCAATTGGCATCATGCTGATTGGGTTTTGTTTTTGAGTGATTCCTTATATTTTGCTATTCTTGGGTTAAATGCGATCGGATAATGTTTTGGCTTTTCATTATCGATAGCTTCTATTCTTACTACCATTGGTGTTTTTGAATCAAATCTCGTTTGATAACGTTGATGATTATAGAAATCGATGTATTTGCTAATTGCTTCCACCAAGCTCTCTTTATTATGAATATCATACATCTTATACATTTCTGTTTTGATGATTCCCCATAGTCCTTCTGTTGGACCATTATCCAGACAACACGCTACTCTAGACATGGATTGCGTCATTCCTTGTTCCTTTAGCTTGTGTTGGAATACCAGGCTTGTATATTGAAAACCTCGGTCTGAATGAAATAGAGGGTGTGCATCTGGATTTAGCTTGATCGCTTGATTGAAGGTGTCTAATACAAGTGCATTATCATTTCGATTACTGATAGACCAAGCGATGATAGAACGATCATACGGATCGAAAAATGCACTAAGATATAGTTTTTCCTTGGAATGCGGAATTTTGAATTCCGTTATATCGGTTGTCCATTTTTCGTTTGGTCTGGATGCTTCAAATTCTCGGTGGAGTATATTCTCGGCTTTTTGATCTGTCTTGTTTGAAACCGTACAGCAGGTTCTTTTCGCTCTGATTGCAGAATGAATCCCAAGAATCCTCATTATTCTACGAATGCGTTTCGTATTATAGTGCTTATTATAATTACGATTAATGAAAAGGCTCATTCTGCGATAACCTAAAATTCCACCATATTTCTGATGATATTCCATGATGATTTCCGCCAGTCTCATATCTTCCTGTTCATTGGCAGTAATAGAGCGATTCAGCCATTTATAATAGGCTGAACGTTTAACACCTAACCTTTTGCACATCCAGCTGATACTATATTTCTTTGCTTCATGAAGTTCTCTGATAGCTAAGTATTTCGCTTCATTTTTCGTTTTGGAGAATATCGCCTCCTTTCGATTTCTTGTACTTTTTTTAAGAGCTCATTCTCCATTTCCATTTCCTTAAGCTGACGCTCAAGAAGTTTTACCTTACGTTGCAGTTTCTCTGTTTCGCTTAGCTGTTCTTCAGTCTTGTGCTGTCCACGACGGTCGATAAGACCTTCCCCTCCAGATGATAGATATTTTTTAACCCATTGATATACCTGTGTGTAAGAAATATCAAACAGTTCAGCTGTCTCCTTATAATTCTTATTATGTTCTAAACAGTAATTTACGATTTCGATACGTTCTTCTTTTGTTGTCTTTCTGCTGCGATCTTTCATATAAACCTCCGGCTTAGGATCATAATCCTTAAGTTCTTCAAGGTTATTATACTTCATAACCCAACTTAAGACAGTACTTTGTGAAGGTATCTCATATTTAAGAGCTATATCATCAAGGGACCCTTCTCCTGCTAGATAGGCTTCGACCACTTGTTGTTTGAATTCTTTTGTATAGCTTGCATTATGTACTTTTGTGTTGAAACTATCGGCTCCTAATGCTTGATACTTTTTTATCCAGCTTTTCAAAGTTGATTCGCTGATGCCAAAATCATTTGCAGCCTTTCTAAAACTTTTCCCACTATTCAAATATTGTTCACAAATAGATATTTTTTGTTCTGCTGATAGCTTATGTTTCCTTCCCATAGAAAAATCCCACCTCCATAGATACACGTTTGTTTATTTCGTGTGTCTACTTTAGTGGGATCATATCATAAAATCTCCATCATTTTTATATTATTCTTTAGTTAGTAAATCCAAATTATCTAGATATTCACTTTCAAAAGCTAATTTCTTTTCTGCATCGTTTGTATATTTTTTAACTAATGCACTGGATTTGATAACTGGCTGTAAAGTACCAGCTCCAGCAACACAGCCGCCTGGACAAGCCATACCTTCTAATAGATAGCCATTGCGTTTTCCAGCTTTCGCCATCATCAGCATTGTACGACAATTTTTCAGACCTTCGGCAGAATCGATAAGAACTTCTTTTTCTGGGTGTTTTTTCTGGATACATTGTTTAACGGCATTTGCTACTCCTCCGCTAACGGCAAATCCTCGACCGTTTGCGCTAGCTTCATCAAATGGAGTATCAGCTTCTACTTGAGGAAGATTGATACCTTTAGCCTCAAACATACCCATAACTTCTTCAAAAGTTAATACAAAATCGATATCACTTCGAACACTCTTACGGCTTGCTTCTAATTTTTTAGCTGCACATGGACCAATGAAGACAACTTTTGCGTCTGGTTTCTGTTTTTTGATTAGACGTCCAGTTAATACCATTGGTGTTAGTGCCATTGAAATATAAGGCTTGAAATCTGGGAATAATTTTTTAGCCATTACAGACCATGCAGGACAACAAGAAGTTGCCATAAATGGCTGTTCGTTTGGAACTTTATTTAGGAAGTCTTCAGCTTCTTCTACTGTACATAAGTCAGCTCCAACCGCAACTTCTACGACATCTGCAAATCCTAACTGTTTTAAAGCTCCTTTTACCTTTTCTGGAGTTACCGTAGGTCCGAATTGTCCAACAAAAGCAGGGGCAATAGCCGCAATGACTTCTTTTCCTGTTTTCATAGCATGGATTGTTTGGAAAATCTGTCCTTTATCAACAATTGCGCCAAATGGACAGTTAACTAAACACATACCGCAAGAAACACACTTATCATAGTCGATTTCTGCATGTCCTTGTTCATCGGAAGTGATTGCATCCATACCACAGCTTCTTGCACATGGACGTTCTAGCTTATTGATTGCGCCATATGGGCAGACATCCATACAGCGACCACATTTGATGCATTTTTCCTGATCGATATATGATTTACCATTTACAATAGAAATTGCATCTTTAGGACATACTTCTTTACATGGATGTGCTAAACAGCCTTGGCAGGTATCTGTCACGATAATTTGTTTCTCTGGACATGCGTTACATGCGAATTTAATTACATTGATAAGGGGATCATCATAATATTTTTCCGCAATAGCGCTTTCTTCAATACCATCACTTAATGATGAGTGCTCATCCATTTTACGTAAAGGCAAGCCGATTCCTAAGCGTAAACGTTCCCCAACGATTGCTCGTTCTAAGAAAATAGAATCACGATACTTTGCTGTTTCTCCTGGAATAATCTTAAATGGGAGTTTTTCAATATTTGCTGCATAGTCTCCGCCTTCATAAGCAAGTCTAGCGATTTCAGTAAATACCTTTCTTCTGATATCGGTAACTGAATTATAAATTCCTCTCATAACATTTCACCTCAGAAACATTATACTGTATTTGTTGTGATTTGTAAGTAAATTTTAAATAAATTATTTTAACATTTTCGCTATTTGGGATATGTAAATAAAATAAACAACATATATAGGAAAATATGCTATACTTGTATCAATGTAAAGCAGGTGAAAATATGAATATAAAAATGATTGTGAAACGACAAAGAGCTTTTTTTAATTCACAGAAAAGTAAATCTGTACAGACTAGAAAATTATATTTAAAAAAATTAAGAGATAAGATTATGGAAATGGAAGATGAAATCCATGATGCCTTGGCAGCTGATTTAGGAAAATCAAAGAGTGAGTCCTATATGAGCGAAATAGGCATGGTGTTAGGTGAATTAACATACCAGCTTCGACATATGGATAGTTGGACAAAACCAAAGAGAGTTAGAACACCGCTTTCTCAATGGAAAGCTGCTAGCTTTACTCTTTATGAACCATATGGTGTCGTATTAGTCATGTCCCCTTGGAATTATCCTTTTCAGTTAACATTAGAACCAGTGATTGGAGCTGTTGCGGCAGGAAATACTGTTGTAATTAAACCAAGCGCTTATGCTCCTGCTACATCCAATGTTATTGCGAAATTAATCGCCAGTGTCTTTCCAAGTGAGTATGTAACCGTAGTTGAAGGGGGAAGAAAAGAGAATACAGAATTATTAAATCAGAGGTTTGATTATATTTTCTTTACGGGAAGTGTCACTGTAGGGAAACTGGTAATGGAGAAAGCTAGTCATTATTTAACACCAGTTACACTAGAACTAGGTGGTAAAAGCCCTTGTATTATCGATCAGAGTGCTGATTTGAAAATTGCGGCTAAACGAATAGCCTTTGGTAAATTTTTAAATGCAGGTCAAACCTGTGTAGCACCAGATTATATCTATATTGAGGAAAGTATAAAATATGAATTTTTGGCATATCTTCAACAAGCAATTCAAAAATTTTATCCTATTGGTGCCTTACAAAGTACTTCCTATCCAAAAATTATTAACCAGAAACATTTCTATCGTTTATGTAATTTAATGAAGGATGGTGATATCTGTTTTGGTGGTAATGTTAATCAACAGACTTTACAGATAGAACCTACGATTATAGAAAATATTGATTGGAATCATGCCATTATGCAGGAAGAGATATTTGGCCCATTACTTCCTATGTTGACATATACAAATCTAGATGATGTTATACATACTCTACAGGAGAAGGAGAAACCATTAGCCTTATATCTTTTCACAAATAGTAAAGAAAACGAGAAAAAGATACTTTCTCAATTAAGTTTTGGAGGTGGTTGTATTAACGATACGATTATTCATCTTGCTACCAGTAACATGGGCTTTGGCGGTGTAGGAAATAGCGGCATGGGTAGCTATCATGGATATGCAAGTTTTCAGACATTTAGTCATACGAAAAATATAGTAAAAAAAGCAACCTGGATCGATTTGCCGTTCCGTTATCCTCCATATACCACTTGGAAAGATTATTTCATTCGAATGTTTCTAAAATAAAGCAAGAAAAGCATATTTCTTTTGCCTACCATTGAGATTCGCCTAGCTATCATTTGGAAACCTGCATATAGTAAAGTGAGGTTGATGAAATCTCAAAAAGGAGGAAAAAGTTATGAATCAGTCAAGATGTAATAGTTCTTCCAGCTGTGGCAGAACTTCTTCGAGTCGAAATGGAGAAAGAATTATGGTTAATTCATCATCAAGATGTAATACGGAGCGTCCTAGGTGCAGCTGTGAAAATACGTATCGTCCAAAAAATAATAATAGATGCAATTGTAATTCTCATCACAATAATGATTCTTGTTCATGTAAAGAAAATGACAATAATAGATGCGAAGAACGTTGTCGTGAACAATATCGTCGCTGTATAAGAAATTGTAGAGTACGTGATAATCGTATGAGTGATGATGGTTTTGAAAGATTAGCATTTGATGATCAAATGGACTATGAAGATTTCGAAGATTAAATAATATCCTTTTTCAAGCGATTCATATAAACTATAGCAGGGACTCTTAAAAAAGTTTCCTGCTTTTTTTATTTTCTATCATAATTAAATAATGCAGATATCCAAGAAAGAAAATGTTATAATATACACAATAAAAAGAAAAAGTATGAAAGAGGGATTTTATGGGTTATCGAATTGCTATTTGTGATGATGAACAACTGGATATCAAATATATAAAAGAACTTCTACATATTTGGCAAGAGGAAACAAACATATCTTTACAGATTGAAACATTTACTAGTGCGGAAAACTTTTTATTCCATTATGCGGAGGATAAGCTTTATGATATTATTCTGTTAGATATCGAATTAGGCGGTATGGACGGTGTAACCATGGCCAAAAAGATTCGTAAAGAAAATAAAACAGTTCAGATTATTTTTATTAGCGGATATTCTGACTATATTGCGGAAGGGTATGAAGTAGAAGCTTTACATTATTTACTGAAGCCTGTGAATAAGGAAAAACTGTTTTCTGTACTTCAGCGTGCACAAGAAAAAATTAAACAGAACGATCGGAATCTGCATTTAGAAATACATGGAGAAATGGTTAGAATACCATTGTATGAAATTCGTTATGTGGATGTAAATTTAAATTATGTAACAATTTATGCTAATAAAGAATATACTCTTAAAAGAACTCTTAGAGATATCGAAAAAGATTTAGATTCACGTTTTGTCAGAGTGGGGAGATCTATTATTATTAACATAACCTTTGTTCAGAAAGTCACAAAAATATCTGTTTATCTTTTTGATGGAACCATACTGCCGCTTCCTAGAAAAGCATATGAGACAATTAATCGAGCAATTATTGCATATGAATAGGTGATAAAATGGGATTTTTTTCAAGACAGATCGATAAACGTATTGCACTTTATCAGCAGGAGCTAATCGAGACACATTATCAGGAAGTAGAAAATATGTATAAACAGATGCGTGGCTGGAGACATGATTATCGAAATCATATTCAAGCGATGAAAGTTTTAGCACAAGATGGAAATTTAGAGAGTATAAAGACTTACTTAGATAAATTAGATACGGATCTTAATACAGTAGATACGGTAGTGAAAACAGGAAATGCAATGGCTGATGCGATTTTAAATAGTAAAATATCGCTTGCTAAATCAAAACATATTCAGGTAATTGTGGATGCTCATATTCCAGTTAAATTGAAAATGTCAGAGATTGATTTATGTTGTATTATTGGTAACCTATTTGATAATGCCATTGAAGCAAATATGGCATTGCCAGAGGAAGAGCGCATGATTCGTGTATATATGGATATGAAGAAAACACAATTATATATTTCATTCACGAATTTTACTGCCACAAAGAAATTAAAGAAAAGAGGAAAGCGATTTGCCACAACCAAAGGAGAGGGGCATGGCTTTGGTCTAGTTCGAATTGATCAGATCATCGAGCGTTTAGATGGTTATATCAGCAGAAATTCAGAAGATGGGGCATTTACGACAGAAATCCTGATACCACAGGTATAAAAAATGCAATTCATCACCCAAAACAAACCATTCGTCCCCAAAATAAACTGGGGACATTTTTTTTTGGCATTCTATATGCAGGGAGTGAGAGTACATGAAAAAACAAAAAATGAAATATAATATGTGGAATACTACAGGATTTATGATTTCTAATGCTTGGCGTGTATGTAAATCGGTAATTTTTCTATGCATCGCAATGGCAATTGTAACTGCAGGGAAAACTACTGTAGAAATGTTAGTTGTACCAATGGTTCTACATCAGGTAGAAATTTATGCGCCAGTACAGGATTTATTGCAGGTAATTCTGATTTTTAGTGGTTTATTGTTTGTATTATCTGGATTATATGCATATATCAATACCAATACAGAATTTGGAAGAATTACAGTAAGAATTCATCTTATGCGAGAATTAGGCAATAAATTATCACGTACTTCTTATTCCAATATTTTGCTGACAGAGTTTATGAATATGGAAGCAAAGGCATATAGAACTACACAATGGAATGAAAGCGCTGGAGAAGCAATTTGGAAAACATGGACTGATATATTAACAAGCCTCCTAGGCTTTTTGATATATTTGTTATTTATCGCAGATTTAGATATATGGATTATCTTACTTGTAGGGATTACAACTTTAATTAGCTATTATACCGGAAATCGAATTCATGAATGGGGTTATCAGCATCGAGAGGAAGAAGCGGATTATCAAAATAAGTTAAGGTATATGAAAGATACCATGATGAAAAGAAAATATGCGAAAGATATACGAATTTTTGGAATGAAGTCATGGCTGGAAGATGTGTGGATGTCGACAATGAATCTATACCATGCTTTTCTTACAAAAAGAGAAACTAAATATTTATGGGCGAATGTAATAGATGTCATAATGACGATATTACGCAATGGAATTGCGTATACTTATCTTATTTGGCTTGTGCTTGCTAAAGATTTATCCGCATCACAGTTTTTGCTTTATTTTGGAGCTTTAAACGGATTTACGAATTGGGTTGATGGAATATTAAATAATTTTGCTACATTACATAAACAGAGCATAGAAATATCTTCTATTCGTGAATTCTTAGATTGGGAAGAACCATTCCAATTTGAAGAAGGTAAGCTATTACAAAAAGAAAAAATTGACTATGAGATTAAACTGGTTAATGTATCTTATCGTTATCCTAATGCCCAACAAGATACCATTCATAATTTGAGTTTAACGATACGTCCAAATGAAAATTTAGCCATTGTAGGGTTAAATGGAGCTGGAAAAACAACCTTAGTGAAGCTAATCTGTGGTTTTCTTGATCCAACAGAAGGAAAGGTAATGTTAAATGGGGAGGATATTCGAACTTTTAATCGTAGAGATTACTATACTTTAATTGCAGCAGTATTTCAGGATTTTTCAATACTGGAATCTACTGTGGCGATTAATGTAGCACAATCTATAGATTCTATTAATGAAGATAAAGTATGGCAATGCTTAGAAAAAGCAGGTTTGAAAGAAAAGGTAGAAACACTTCCAAAAGGAATTTATACGATTCTTGGAAAAGAGGTATTTGAGGAAGGGGTAGAATTATCTGGAGGGCAGACACAACGTTTGATGTTGGCAAGAGCTTTATATAAAGATGCCCCAATTCTAATTTTAGATGAACCAACGGCTGCATTAGATCCAATAGCGGAAAATGATATGTATATGAAATATAAAGAAATGACACAAGGTTCTACGTCAGTCTTTATTTCTCATAGACTTGCTTCTACTCGATTCTGTGATCGAATTCTATTTTTAGATTATGGAAATATCGTAGAGGAAGGAACACATGAGGAATTATTAAATAAACATGGTAAATATGCACAATTATTCCATGTACAAAGTCAGTATTATCAGGAAGGAGCGGAATTTTATGGAAGAGAAGAAGTATTCAATGTGGCAAGTATGGAATGATACTATTCGTTCTTGGAAATTATATTGGAATTTTCGACCACAAATCTTTATTATTATTACTCTGCATTCGCTTGTTACTGCGATACTTCCTTACTCTACTATTTGGCTTTCAGCACAATTCATTAATGAATTATCTGGTAATCGAAATGTCGAAGAATTAGGCAAATGGGTAGTGTTCATCATTATAGTTTCATCAATTTTAGAACTATTAAAAGCTATTTTTCAACACAAGCAAAATGTTGAATATGATAAGTTATATGATTTAGATGAAAAAATTTATATGGATAAAATGATTTCAATGGATTATACCGATATAGAAAGCTCTTATGCACAGGATTTATTATCTAATATTCAACAGACTAGAAACTATTCCGGCTGGGGTACTTATCATACTATTTCTTATTATCGGGAATTGATTACTGCTTTCTTTCAGATTATAGGTGGGATTAGTCTATCTATTACATTGTTTCTTTTACCTGTGCCAAAAACAAGTCCATTGACATTTCTTAATTCACCATTTTGCATATTCATAATCATTGGAGTTATGTTATTGATTGCGATATTATCTCCTATCTTTACTACTAAGGCCAATGAATACTTTCTCAAAGGGACAGAAGCTGTTTTGTTAGGAAATCGTATTGCTGATTTCTATTGTGACTTACCTAGAAATCGAAAAAAAGCAGAAGAAATACGTATTTATGAGCAGGACAAAATTATTTCAGACTATGTAAAGAATATGTTGGGGATATCTATAACATCTATCTGTGCACGATATGCCAAAGGTCCTATGGGTTTATGGAAAGCTTTATCTGAGAGTATTTCCATGGTATTTACAGGAGTAATTTATTTATATGTATGTTTAAAAGCATGGGGAGGAGCATTTGGAGTAGGTTCAGTTACGCAGTATGTTGGGGCTATTACCAATTTATTTATTGGATTTTCTGGAATGCTGAGAACATTGGGAAGAATGCGAATAAATGAACATACACTAGAAAAATGCTTTGCATTTCTTGATATTCCTAATAAGATGTATCAAGGCAGTCTTACTACAGAAAAACGAATGGATCGAAAATATGAAATAGAGTTTAAGGATGTATCATTTAAATATCCAGGTAGTGATACCTATGTTTTACGACATGTGAATGTGAAGTTTCAGGTTGGAAGACGTCTAGCAATTGTTGGGATGAATGGGAGCGGAAAAACAACCTTTATTAAACTGTTATGCCGATTATATGATCCTGATGAAGGACAGATTTTATTAAATGGTATTGATATACGAAAATATCGTTATGATGATTATATGGATATCTTCTCTATTGTATTTCAGGATTTTCAGCTATTTGCTTTACCTCTAGGACAAAATATTGCGACATCGTTAAACTATGATGAAAGTAAAGTAGAGAAAGCATTGAATGATGCAGGCTTTGATGATCGATTAAAGAAAATGTCTAAAATGTTAGATACCTATTTATATAAAGATTTAGATAAAGAAGGTGTAGATATATCTGGTGGGGAAGCACAAAAAATTGCTATTGCCAGAGCTTTATACAAAGATGCACCATTTCTTATCTTGGATGAGCCTACTGCTGCCTTAGATCCAATTGCAGAATCTGAAATCTATGCTAATTTAAATAAGATTGTTGGAGATAAAACAGCTATATATATTAGTCATCGTTTATCTTCCTGTAAGTTTTGTGATGAAATCATGGTCTTTAATGAAGGCGCAATTATTCAAAAGGGAACACATGATGAATTGTTAAAAGATACAAATGGAAAATATTATGAATTATGGCATGCACAAGCACAATACTACGAAAAGAAAAGTGCTTCATCAGCATTTAATTTAAGTTAATTATAGATATAGGATCATTATAGAAAACTCGCTTGACTTTCTATTTTTGCTTTGCTAAAATGTAATTACAAAGAAAGTTTACCGCTGACCGATATGCGGTATATAAATGGTTGGGTTGAAAGTTTAGTTCTTCGCCTTTTTGGCGAAGAACTTTTTACATAATAAGGGGAAGATAAATAAAAAAAACAGGCTTTTATATAATCAAGGATAAATTTTTTGAAGATATGCAAGATCCATGTCTTAAGGGGAATAAGAAAGAAAATAGACCTCATTATTATTGCTATGAAGACACAAATTTAGGGATATATTGGATGATACGTTATCCAGTCACATTGATAAATATAGAGAGATTATGAAGAAAAAAAGAAAAAGCTGGAAAACCTTGCGATATTATTCATATTGTTAAATTGGATGACAACAGAGAAAGTGCATTTTTGATACAAGATATGTTTCCAATAACAGAAAGTTACATAGAACGAGAATATACAATAGCTGGGAATCATTTACTGTTGACAAGTGAGCATACAGCCAAAGAGATTGAAAAGAAAGCGAGAAAAGTCATAGCCATGTTAAAACGTGGTATAAAATTCACTTCAACTCAGCCAGATGTTATGATGATTTTGAAGAAGCTTAGAGAGGGCAATTAAACATTATTACTGATATAATATATTATATTATGCTGGTATAAAAATTGCATAAGGCTTCGATGTTGTTGTATAATAAAGCTTACTTACATCAGGAGGTGTAGTATGAAAAATATAAAACATGTTGTATGGGACTGGAATGGGACCTTGTTAGATGATATAGATGTTAGTATGGAAGCTTTAAACTGGATTTTGAGGAAAGAAAAACTTCCTTTGGTTTTAGATAAGAGCGAATATCGAAAATATTTTCAGTTTCCAGTAATTGAATATTATAAAAAAGTTGGATTTGATTTTGAGAAAACTCCATTTTCTGTTCTTGCGGAAGAATATATGCGTTATTATCAGCCTCATAGTATGCAGTGTTCTTTACATGAAGGAGTTACAGAAATGCTATCAGAGCTACGTAATCGTGGATTGAGACAATATTTATTAAGTGCTAGTAATTTATCTTTTCTTCATGAACAATTAAATAATTATGATATCAAAGGCTATTTTGATCAGATTCGTGGATTGGATAATATACAAGCACATTCTAAAGCAGAACTTGCGAAACGTTTTGTGAAAGAAAGTCATCTGAATCCAGATGAGGTTGTGTTTATTGGTGATAGCGTACATGATAGTGAAGTAGCACATGGTGCAGGCTGTCATTGTATATTAATCGCAAATGGGCATGAAGATAAAGGAAAGTTGAAACGTACAGGTTGTCCTGTTGTAGATCATATTTCAGAATGTAGAGATATCATTAATTAAAGCTGGAGATCATAATTCCTCCAGCTTTTGTTTTATTTTCGATAATTGTTTTTTATCTACATGCACTTTTCCATGAATACAGGTAAGGAGTCCCTCTTTAGATAAAGATGCTATCATACGATTACATGTTCGTACACTACAGCCAATCTGTGAAGCGAGTGTTTCTCTAGTGATTGATAACATACCTCCATTTGCAGGTAACATACGAGTTAAGAAAAGCAATAGTCTTGTACGATTATCCATGAATAATAATTGTCTTTGCAGCTGAGTCTGGGTAGATAGTTCTTTCATTAACATCTGTGTGCGTAGAAAAAGAGCATTTGCGTCCTGTTTCATCCACTGAAGATATGTAGCACTTGTAAGTTTTGCCAGAATGGAATCATCTTTCGTCTGCAGTGTCACGTAATATCCTTCAATTTCTGTAAATAGTTCATAATCCCCAACAATATCAATAGGATGTAACTCTGTAAAACTATATCGTATGTTTACGACTCTTTCTTCAATTGCGGCAAGTTTTCCCTGCAGTAAGATGTAAACAGCACTGCTGGATTGATAGGTAGAAATCAGATTTCGATTTTTGGATAAATGAATGAGCTGAATCTGATCCATAATATCTTTAGGACAATGTAAAAACATTTGTTTTAATAGTGAATGATACAATTCATCTGTATTTGTAAGAAGTTCAACTAATGTCGCCATATACTCTCCTTTTTTCAAAAACAGGACAAATGTCCTTTTTTATCTATTGTCCTTATAGTATGATAATAATGTAAAAAATGCAAGCGATTATGCTTGTAAATGAAATTATATTTAAAGGAGGAAATTATTTATGTCAACACCACATAACGCTGCCAATAAAGGCGATATCGCAAAAACTGTATTAATGCCAGGAGATCCATTACGTGCAAAATATATTGCGGAAACTTATCTAGAAAACCCAGTGCAGTTTAATACTGTACGTAATATGTTTGGATACACAGGAACATATAAAGGTAAAAAAGTATCTGTAATGGGAAGTGGTATGGGAATGCCTAGTATTGGAATCTATTCTTATGAACTATATAAATTTTATGATGTAGATAATATTATTCGTATCGGTAGTGCAGGAGCTTACACAGATTCTTTAAACTTATTTGATATCGTATTAGCAGATAGTGCATGGAGTGAATCTACATTTGCGAAAGCACAGGCTGATGTAGATGGAGATATTCAGTTACCTAGTGAACACTTAAATGAAGTAATTGAGAAAGCTGCGGAAACAGTAGGTAAGGAAGTTACAAAAGCTAGAATTCATTCAAGTGATGTTTTCTATCATGAAGATAATGTTGATGGACATGAAGAATTCTATAGTAAACATAATTGTGTATGTGTTGAAATGGAAAGCTATGCATTATTCCACAATGCAAAAATTTTAAATAAACATGCAGCATGTTTAGTAACTATCAGTGATTCTTTAGTAACACATGCAGAAACAACAGCAGAAGAACGTCAGACTTCATTTAATGATATGATGCTAGTTGCTTTAGAAGCTGCAATTTCTCTATAAGAATGAGGAGATAGTATATGAAATATAAAAGAATATTTACGATTGTAATTGACTCTTTAGGAGTAGGCGCAATGCCAAATGCTGCCGAATATGATGATGAAGGATGCGATACGTTAGGTCATATTGATGAACATATGCCAAATTTCCAAATCCCTAATCTAGCAAAATTAGGTTTAGCAAACCTTCATCCGTTAACACATGTTGAAGCAGTGAAAGAACCAATGGCATACTATACAAAGATGCTGGAAGCTAGTGTTGGAAAAGATACAATGACTGGTCATTGGGAAATGATGGGTCTTCATATCACAAAACCATTTAAAACTTTCACAGATACAGGTTTCCCAAAAGAACTAATTGATGAATTAGAAAAACGTACAGGTCGCCATATTATCGGTAATAAATCCGCCAGTGGTACAGAGATTTTAGATGAACTAGCAGAACAGGAAATCGAAAAAGGTGATTTAATTGTTTATACTTCTGCGGATTCAGTTTTACAGATCTGTGGAAATGAAGAAACAATGGGTGTAGAGACACTATATAAATATTGTGAAATTGCTAGAGAATTGACAATGCGTGATGAATGGAAAGTTGGAAGAATCATTGCTAGACCTTACACAGGAAAGAAAAAAGGTGAATTCAAACGTACTAGCAATCGCCATGACTATGCTTTAAAACCATATGGGAAAACAGCTTTAGATGCATTAAAGGCAAATAACTATGATGTTATAAGCATTGGTAAGATTAAAGATATCTTTGATGGTGAAGGGATTACACAGGCTTTAAAATCAAAAAGCAGTGTACATGGTATGGAACAGACCATTGAAGTAATGGATCAGGATTTTACTGGTTTATGTTTTGTAAATCTAGTAGATTTTGATGCTTTATGGGGACATCGTAGAAATCCTGTTGGTTATGGTGAAGAACTAGAACGTTTTGATGAAAAACTAGGAATTGTGTTGGAAAAATTACAAGAAGATGATTTGTTAATCATAACTGCTGATCATGGAAATGACCCAACATTTAAAGGAACAGATCATACAAAAGAAATGGTTCCGTTCTTAGCATATAGTCCAAGTATGAAAGGACATGGCTTACTTCCATTATGCGATACATTTGCTAATATTGGCGCAACAATTGCAGATAATTTTGGAGTAGAAATGCCAGAAGGAACAATTGGGAAGAGCTATTTAGATCAATTGAAATAATATAAAAGGCAATGCTGTTAGAGATACTAATTGCATTGCCTTTTATCATATGGAATTTGTAGGAGTATTTCGTTCATATTAAAGGGAGCGAAGCTTTTCTATAAGAGCTTCCTGTAATACTTGAGAGAAGTTAATTCCTTTATCTAAAGCTTCTTTATTTAACCATTCAGGAATACTGAGGGTTTTCTTAACAGCTCTAGAACTGGTTTGTTTTTTATAATCAAGAAAATCAAATTCAACAACTACTAGAAATTCGTTATCTTGTAGTTCGATATTCTCGAAAACGGATGGCGTAGGTAATGGAACATTTTCATCAATTTTAACCGTAAGTGCTAATCCTAAACAATCAACAGCCATTTTATAAGCTTCCTGCATATTATCTCCTTCAGTTAGTGCCTCAGGAACATCAGGAAAAGATACCCAATAACCGTCTCCTTCTTTATGAAAAACAGCTGGATAAAATAATTTTCCTTCCATGTTTTTACCTCCTTGAATATGAGCAGATAGAGCTATTTTAGCCCTGCCTGCTTTAAAATTTCTTGTTCTAAACCTTTATGTAAGGTTTTAGAACCGTGATTGGGTACGGTAGTTTGTTTACCTGTGACTGGATTTCTCATTTGGATATGAGAAGTACCTTTTTGTCTTAGGACAACAAATCCGTTCTTTTTAAGGAACTTGATCATTTCCTTAGACGTCATTGGCATGATGTTATCTCCTTTCCCTTATCACATTTATATTATAACACGTAAAAATACGTATTGAAATACTTTTTTACGTAAAAATACGTATTTTAATTTAGATGATTATATAGAACTAGATATGATAAAAAAACGAGCTTTATTGCTCGCATTTATTTTATCCAATTTTGTTTTAGTTGTATTGCCTTTTCTTTTACTGTATGAAAGCTAGGGATTGATGGTTGACCACCTAAAGTTTCTACAGAAATAGATGCGGTTAAAGAAGCTAATAATATACTGTCTTTTAGAGAATATCCTTCATGTATAGCATAAGCAAATGCTCCATGGAAGATATCACCAGCACCTGTTGTATCTACTGTATTAGCATGAAATGCTGGTATATGATGAATAATAGAACCTTCTTTATAAAGAGCACCTTGTTCTCCTAGGGTAATCACAATGGTATGAGAATTAATTTCTTCTAGTTTTGTGAAAGTATCAATCCAAGTATTTATATCATTTAAATCAATATGGATATTCGTATATTGATAAGTAAAATCCTGTGAACATACCAGATAGTTTACTGCTTGTATGATTTCTAATATTTCTTCTTTATAAGTGCCAGCATCTAGAATAAGTTGGGCGTCTGGATAGGATTTAATTATTTCTAAAGATATGTTCTTCTCATGTCCGTCAAATAAAATAACTTTGGGGCTCTGTTTAGGTAGCTGTAAAGGAAAGGAAACTTCAGGTAAGGGAGTGTTTAAAATTGTACGATTTCCATTGATTGTATTAGAAATAATGCAGCTTATACTTGTAGAACCATTAGGATTTACATACATGGAAGATGTAGATACATTAGCTTTTTTTAGTGTATCTAAGATTTCTTTTCCAAATCCATCATTTCCTATTCTAGCGATTAAGGATGTATCAATATTCCATAGTCCACAAAGATACGCAGCATTTCCAGCTGGACCTCCCATACAAGTTAAACGATGATAAATACGATATTTCTGATTCTCTATAATGGCTGTATCTACAGGTAAGGTAATATCATATACAGCTTGTCCAACACATAATATACTCATAATGTACTCCTTTAAGAATGTTTTCTTGTATAGATTTTAATACAAGCATGATAACTGAATATATTTAGAATGATTGCGAGAGCTGCACCAATAATTAGTAATTTGGTACTACCTAATGTAAGAATGGATGTTAAATCAAAAGCGAAATTCGATATAACATAGCCGAATGCTAATAAGACCATAAGAATGATATACATAATCGAACCTTTTTTATTTCCTAGGATGAAAAAGCCTATAGAATTTATAACGTTTAAACTATAGGAAAGAATATAACCAGTAAATAATACGATTAATCCTAATTCTAGATCTATGGATTTATAGATAAATACATAGATGAAGAAGATTGGAATATTTATTAGAATATTAGAAAGAGTTGTGAAAGATAAAGTGGCAAGCATTTTTGCTTTTACAATTTCTTTTTTAGTTAGGGGGAATGTAAGAAGAATCTGATCGTATTTTGATATTTCGTCTTGTTCCATGGAGTACTGTAAAGTGGATACTCCTATCATAGGTAGCGTTAACCCAACTAATAAGATATATGCATATTGATTATGCATACAGATTATAATTGTTATAAAACAGATAAGGGAGAAGGTTAAACCAATTAAGTTCTTTTTAAGACAGAAGCTTTCATAATAGTCTTTGATGATAATTCCAAGCATAGGGATGTCTCCTTTCATTTTAAGAATGTTTTTTTGAATATATTTTTATACAGGCATAATAGCTAAGTATGTTTAAAATAATCGCTAGTACTGCACCAATAGCTAATAAGTAATTTTTATCAAAATTAATAATACTTTCTACACCGACATTAAACTCAAATAATAGGTATCCTACTGCTAGGCATACAACTGTAATCACAAATAAGATAGTTCCTTTTTTATTTCCTAAGGCAAATAAGCCAGTACTTAATATTGCATTATAGATAAATGATAAGATAAATCCTGCACACCAAACAAACAAGGCAGTACGCACATCTACAGATTGATAGATGAATACAAAAATCATAAAAATGATGAAATTTAAAATTAAATTTGAAAATAGGGTAAATAATGTTGCGGCTATTAATTTTGATTGAACAATTTCTTTTCTAGTGACTGGAAATGTTAATAAAATCTGATCGTATTTTGATATCTCATCCTGTTCCATAGAATACTGTAAAGTGGATACACCAATTAAAGGAAGCATAACTCCAACTAATAATACGTAGGAATATAGATCTTTCATCCATAAGATGAGAAAGATGATTATAATAAGAGAAAATAGCATACTTAATGTATTTTTCTTAATGCAGAAACTCTCGTAATAGTCTTTGATGATAATTCCTAACATATTATTTTACTCCTTTGACATGAAATAACATGAATTCTTCTACACTAGGGCGTCTGATTTCTAAGTCTGGGAAGACTTTTTGCAGTTCTTGGCGGTTTTGGATAAGAATGGAATAGCTGTAAGGTTCTTTAATATAAGAAACGATATCGTCTTCATTTAGAGTATCTAGTATATCTTTTCCTCCTGAAATGACACCGTAATTTTCATTCATATTATCATGAGAAATCATAAATGTAAGTTTTCCATCATGAATATAAGCAATATAGTCTGCAATCTTATCTAAATCACTAGTAATATGTGATGACATTAGTACTGTATGATTTTCTTCTTCCGTGAACATTCGAATCATGTCTAAAATTTCATCACGAACAATAGGATCCAGTCCGCTAGTGGCTTCATCTAGAATCATAAGTTTTGCATGATGACTAAAGGCAATTGCAAATTCTAGTTTCATTTTCATACCACGAGAAAAAGTTTTAAGTTTCTTTTTAAGTGGAAGGTCAAATGTTTTTAAATAGGAATAATAAGTTTCCATATCCTAATTCTGATAGGTTTTATTTAAGATTGTGCCAATAAATTTTGGCGTAAATTCTAAATTGAAGTGTGTTTGATCAAAAATAACTGCAATTTCTTCCTTGATTGCTTTTTCATTTTCTGTGAAGTCTTTATTGAAGAATTTTAAACTATCATAGTCAGCCTTTAAAATTCCTAACATGGACTGTATTAAGGTTGATTTTCCTGCTCCATTTTCTCCGATAAGACCGACGATTGTACCTGATGGGATATTTAAAGAGACATTCTTTAAGCTAAAGTTTGTATAGTTTTTGTTTAGGTTTTTGATTTCTACTGTGTTTTCCATAGTTATATCTCCTCATAAATCAAATGTAGTGTTTGTATAAGCTCTTCTTCTGTTATTCCGCTTTGCTTTGCCAGTTCACAGACGTGTTCAAGCTGATCTTGGATTCGTCTTCGATTTTCTTCCATAACAAAATCTTTATTCATCATAGAGACAAAAGCACCTTTTGCGGGAATGATGGTAATGAATCCATCTTTTGCTAATTCTTCATAAGCTCTTTGGGTTGTGATGATGCTGACATGTAAGTCTTTTGCCAACTTGCGCATAGATGGCAATGCATCATTTGGTTTCAATTCTCCTTTTATGATTAATTCTTTCAATTGAGAAACGATTTGTTCATAAATGGGTTTTGAATTGGAACTGCTTAAAATAATTTCCATGAATATTCACCTCATATCATATATACTGTATATATCTTGCATATACAGTATATACTATTCCATACATACTGTCAATACTGTATATATACAATTTGAGTTTTTTAATGTTTAAGATAAAATAAAGGTATAGGAGTATGCTTATGGAAAAAGAAATATACGATGAATTAAACAGTTTAAGTGATGAGATAAATCAATTATATGGATTTGTAGAAGATACGCCTTGTATCAATTATGGGCCTTGTGGTGTATTTGCGTATTTGTTTTATCATGAATGGAATACCTGTATTCCTGATAAAGTGCATATCTGTTTTGTGATGATGAAGGATATGAGTGAGTGTTATCATGTCTGTATCTGTTTACCATCAGGAGAATTGTATGATGGAGGAATTGGTGTACATACAAGAAAGGAATATCATGATTTTGTTTTAGAAGATATGTATGAGTATGATCATCAGCTTTTAGAGAAGTGGTCATATGGTTTAGAGCGTACCTATCCTCGATATTGTCCTAATTTTGATAGAGAGAGGACAAGAAAAATTATTCATAGGCATATAAAAAAGATACAGAACATTTATTCCGTATCTTTCCAAAAGGATAATAATGTTTGATGTAATGCATTTGTATGATTGATAATCTGATAAGGTCGCATATGTAGTGGGATCAAGCGCTGATAGAAAGAGGTAGTATATCGTTCATCAATGAATAAGATAATACCTTTATCCTGTTGAGAGCGTATGACTCTTCCGGCAGCCTGCAATACTTTATTCATGCCAGGGTATTGATAGCTATATGCAAATCCCATTTGATTGTCTTTATCAAAATGAGCCTTGATTAAATCCTGCATAGGGTTAATCTGTGGCAGCCCCACTCCAATAATGATCGTTCCTATTAGTTTGTCTCCTTTTAAATCGATTCCCTCAGAAAACATGCCTCCTAGTACACAAAAATGGACATGAAGTTTATCAGTGATATTAAATTGATGAAGAAAATCATATTTTTCTTCTTCTTTCATATTGCTTTCCTGTATACTGACTAAAATATCTGGATACTCATTAGAGAACACATCAGAAATGAGTTTCATGTAAGCATAACTAGGAAGAAAAACGATATAATTGCCATCTTTTGCGGTTATAGTCGCATAAATCATTTCTGCGATTGCAAGACTGCTTGCTTCTCGATTATGATATTTTGTGGATATCTGATTACAGATTATGATCTTTCGCTGTTTTTCGGAAAAAGGAGAGGGTAAGAATAAACGACGTGCTTCGGTATTAGCTCCTAGTAAGTTTTGATAATATTCCATAGGTGATAGAGTAGCAGAGAAGAAAATGGTACTTCTTCCCATAGCGCAGGATTCTTTTAATGGATGTGCTGGATTCAAACAACATTGACGAATAATAATTTCTTTATCCTGTTTTTCTAGGACAGTGACAAAATCTTCATCATAAAATTCATGGATGCGTTTATAATGAATACAATTAAAGTACAGTTCTCGAATTTGTTCATCATAAGTATCTTCATGTTCACTTTGAAGATATTTATCTGTTTCTTCAATAAAAGTGGTTAGCTGCATGATGATGGGGGTAATAGGTTCACTTTGTGATAGAAAACCTTTCTTATTATTTTCTAATTGTTTTTTGTATGAAAGAAATTCTTTGTTTATTCGTTTAATAGCACGATGTAATACTGTTCTCTGTTTAGGAATATAGCGTGCAATAAGAAGAAAAGCTGATTTTTGTAGTTCACAGGTATACATGCTTCGAGCACGATCTACTAGATTATGTGCCTCATCCACTAAAAACACATATTCTCCTTTTTCCATGAAGAAACGTTTTAAATAAACACGAGGATCAAATACATAATTATAGTCACATATTATGACATCGGCATATAAACTTGCATCTAGACTTAATTCAAAGGGACAGATGGTGTGTTCTTTTGCTTTTTTTTCGATACTTTCTCGATGAATAAAATCAGTTTCATTTAAGAGCTCATATAAAGCATTGGAGCTGCGATTATAATAGCCTTTCGCAAAAGGGCAAACCTTAGGATCACAGTTTCTTTCTTCCTGAAAACAGATTTTGTCTTTTGCGGTAATGACAACGCTTTTAAAGTGAACCGGTTGCTTATACAATAAATGTAGTGTATCGATAGCGACACTTGCGGTTATGTTCTTGGCGCATAGATAAAAGATTTTTTCTGCCTTGCCTTCTCCAATGGCCTTTAAAGAAGGGAATAGGGTAGATATTGTCTTGCCGATACCTGTCGGTGCAGAGGCAAATAGTTTTTCCTTATCTAAAATTGTTTTGTATACTGCTATCGCAAAATCGCGTTGTCCATTACGATAGCTAGGAAAAGGAAATTGTAGATCTTTAAGAGTGGAGGAGGCTATATTCTTTAAATCTCGCTTTAATTCTGCCCATTTGACAAAGCGTGTTAGTGTATCTATGAAAAAAAGTTCTAGGCTTTCTTTGGTTTTTTCTTCCTCAAAATGTTTAATTTCCTCTGTATTGATCTGGTAATATGTCATTTGGATGCCAATGGTTTCTAAATTATGTTGCATACAATACATATAGCCATAACAATATGCCTGTGCCAAATGTACAAAAATAGGTTCTGTAAAGTCAGAAAATGGAATGGCAGTGGTCTTGATCTCCTCAATCGTTACTTTTTCATCCTTTTTACGTACTCCATCTGCTCGTCCATCAATGATAAATTGAATATCTGAAATCTGATGTTCAATTTTTAGATAAACTTCGCTTTCATAATCCTTTTTTTGTGCGGCCTGCAGCATTCTATGAATACGACTGCCTAGGTTTGCTCGTTCAACAGATGGGGCACTGCTTACAAGGTCACCGCCCTGATAAATAAATTCTACAAGTTCTCTTACGGATAATTTGCATAGATACATAAATACCTCTCCTAGTCTTTTATAATTTTATTCGTTTTTATAGGAATATGCAATGATGTAAGCTATAATATAGAAAGAAAAGTGAGGGATACTATGATCGAATTTCAAATTAAAGAAAATGATGCAGATCAACGATTAGATAAATTTATTTTAAAAACAATGAATTCTTTGCCTAAAAGTTTGATGTATAAATATATAAGAAATAAAAAAATTAAAGTTAATCGAAAGCGATGTGAAATATCTCAGCGTCTACAGATAGGAGATATCGTACAGTGTTATATTCCAGAAGAGTTTTATCCTGCAAAGGAGGAATTATCTTTTTTAAAGGTTAAAAGTAATCTTGATATCATATATGAAGATGATAACATCTTGATTGTGAATAAACCAAAAGGATTATTAGCACATAAAGATACACTAGATGTTCAGGATAATCTTTTAGATCGTATCTTGCATTATTTATATGATACAAAAGCATATGATCCTAATAAAGAACATAGTTTTACACCAGCTTTATGTCATCGTATTGATCGCAATACGCAGGGACTTGTAATTGCGGCTAAGAATGCGGCAGCTCTTCGCTGTATGAATGAAAAGATCAAGCTTAGAGAAGTGGAAAAACGCTATCTTTGTGTCGTAGAAGGAAAATTATCCAAGAAAAAAGATCATCTTGTGTTATATCATCATAAGCATAAAGATAATATAGCGCAAATCAGTGTAACAGAAAAGCCAAGCTATCAGCGCATGGAAACTAGCTATCAGGTATTACAGGAAGGAAAACGATATTCTTTAGTAGAGGTATTGTTGCATAGCGGGAAATCACATCAGATTCGTGCTATGATGGGATGGCTTCATCATCCTTTATATGGAGATGTAAAATATGGCGCTAATAAAACTAAAGAAAAGAATTATCAGGCGCTTTGTGCATATAAGATAAATTTTCATTTTTCAGATGAAGAATGTTGTCTGTCATATTTAAACCATAAAGAAATACAATTGCCTGATAATGAAATGGAAAAATTATTTTTATCATTAGAAAATCAATAAGAAAATTATAGGAAAACATGATATTTCATAGCGTTTGTTAACAGAAAATTAACAAAAACTTTACAAAATCTTAAAGAATGCTTGCCTTTATGAAAAAAAAGAGTATAATCGTTTAAGCTGTCGAAAAGGAGAAATATTATGGAATCATATGGTTATCTTTTAGATATTGCGCTGATTCTTTTGAGCACGAAATTCTTTGGAATTTTAACAAGAAGAATTGAAATGCCACAAGTAGTTGGTGCATTAGTTGCAGGTTTATTACTTGGACCTGCATGTTTTGGGATTGTTGCGGAATCTGAATTTCTAGATCACATTGCAGAAATAGGAGTTATTGTTCTAATGTTTACTGCAGGACTGGAAACAGATATCAATGAATTGAAAAAGAGCGGCAAGAACAGTTTTGTGATTGCGGTGATCGGTGTACTTGTACCTTTAATTAGCGGTTATTTTCTAGCATCTTTCTTTAATACTGGAACAAATGCATTTTTACAGAATATGTTTATTGGTGTTATCTTAACAGCTACATCAGTAAGTATTTCGGTAGAAACATTAAAGGAAATGGGAAAATTATCTACTGCAAGCGGAAATGCCATTTTAGGTGCAGCGCTGATTGATGATATTTTAGGTATAATCGCTTTAACGATTATCACTGGGATGGCAGATACTTCTGTACAGCTAAGCGAAGTGTTATTGAAAATAGTAGCTTTCTTTGTTTTAGCTCTTGTAGTTGGCTTATTTGCACGTAAATTAATTGAAAAGTTCTTTGATCGTTATCAGAAGGTACATCGCAGATTTTCAATTTTAAGCTTTGCCTTTTGTTTGATTTTTGCTTATGTTGCGGAAGCATATTTTGGTGTAGCAGATATTACAGGTGCATTTATTGCCGGATTGATCATCAGTGGTACAAGTCGCTGTAATTATGTGCAGATGCGTATGGAGACTTTATCTTATCTATTAATTTCACCTGTGTTCTTTGCGAGCATTGGTTTAAAGGTTGATCTGCCTGAAATGACTTCTAGCATTATTCTTTTTTCAGTCTTATTATTCATAATCGCAATTTTATCAAAAATTGTTGGATGTGGCTTAGGAGCAAAAATGTGCAAATATGCTAATATTCAAAGCCTTCGTATTGGAATTGGTATGATTTCCCGTGGTGAGGTTGCACTGATTGTTGCGACAAAAGGGATGGCAGTAGGTCTGATGAAAGAAGAATTCTTTGGACCTATTATCATCATGGTAGTATTAACAACCGTAGTTACACCGATTTTATTGAAATTAGCATTTAAAGATCGTGAAAATGATCCAGATGTTTATACATCCAGTGATTTAGTTAGAGATTATGAGCAGATTGGTGAAAATGAAAAACTAGTAAAGCAGGTTTTAGATAAAGCAAATTAATTGAATTAGAATTTATCCTATCTCATACAGGTGGGATAAATTTTTTTATTTATTTTTAGTTAAGAATAAAAAATCAGAAATTGGATTAATGTTGAACATAGAAAAATCATTTTGATAAGGAATAAAGCAAATTCTCATATTGTGTATAGAAAAATAAACGTTTCAATAGCTTTGTTTATAAAAAAATGTAAGTTGAAATCTTACTTTTTTTTCTCAAAAAAAATCTTAAAAATCCTGTAATAAATGAGCTTGATTACCACATCAAAAAGGTGTATACTTCTAGGAGTTTGGAAAACCCAAACGGTATGATGATACAATTAAAGGAGGTGTTGTTTTTTGGAAGAATTGATTCGTGATATTGTAGATGCGGATAGAAAAGCAAGAATGCAAGTAAAAGAAAAGCGTCAGACACGCTACAATATGCAGCATCTATTAGAAGAAAAAAGAATGAAGATCAAAGAAAAGTATCGTCAAAAGACAGCTGATTACATTGCGAAAGAGCGTGAACAGATGGAGACGGACTTTCAAAAGGCAATGCAGCAGGAAGAGAAGGTTTATGAAGAGTCGCTGCAAAATCTGCAAAATAGGTATGAAAAACACAAAGATGAGTGGATTTCGCAGATTGTAGAAAAAACGTTAGCAAATTAACAATGGGTACGATACACGTTAGGAGGTGATGTGTATATGAGTAAGGCAGAAGGTGTAATTGTCGCAAAGGCTAGAAGCATGCATGGTACTGCACTAACGAAAGAAATGTATCAGGAACTGATTCATAAAAGAAGTGTACCTGAAATTGCAGGGTATCTAAAACATGAAACAGCTTATGCGGATGCTCTAAAAGATGTAAGAGAAAACAATATACACCGTGGGCAGCTGGAAAGCATCCTGCGTCAGGATTTGTTTAAAAAAGTAATGAAGCTTTATCGATATGCAGATCCATCCATGAAAAGCTACTATCGTCTGAATATGTTTGTTATTGAGATGGAATTGATTTTATCTCATATTCGAGTGCTGATTTCAAAAGATTTCGATAATGCGATTGTAAACCTGCCAATATTTTTGAAGCCTTATACTAGTTTTAACTTATTAAAGCTAGGAACTGTAAAAAGCTATGATGAGCTGTTAGAGGTGTTGCAAGGAACGATTTATTATGCAGCTTTACTTCCCTATCGCGTGAAGAAAGGGCAGGAAGACTCACTGGACTATACCTCAATAGAGTCACAGCTTCATGTAATGCACAGCAAATATATTTTTGATGTGATAGATAAGACTTTAAAAGGAAAATGCAAAAAAGAAGTGAAAGAGTATTATTCGACTTTAATTGAATTGCATAACTTAGAAAAGATTTATCGTTTGAAGAAATATTTTAACGCTAGAGAAGATGTGATTCGTGAAGCTCTTATTCCAGTACGAGGACATTTATCTCCTGCATTTACGGAAGAATTGATTGCGCAGCCAACTGTACAGGCATTCGTAAAATTACTACAAAGCAGTGTCTATCGCTTAGGATTAGAGGATGTACAAAAGGATCACGTGTTTATTGAACACTATACCAATGCTTTCTTCTATCAGAAAGCAAAGAAAAATATCTACTATTCGCTGGAAGCGCCACTAGTATTTTCTAGTTATATTTATACGATGGAAATGGAACTAGAGAATATTACTAATATTATTGAAGGGGTGCGTTATCAATTACCAGTTGAGAAAATAGAAAGAATGTTAATTTATTAGAAAGGAAGAAGATCATGGCAATTGCAAAAATGAAATTAGTCAATATCCTTGCGGATAATGATTATTTAAACGATGTGCTATTGAAATTCGTGGAACTTGATTACTTTCATCCAGAACCAGCAAGCAAATTCGTTGATAGTGTCCATGGACTTACAACATTAAGTGATGAAAATCCAATCACTGATGTTCTGACACATTTTAAAGAAGTTGTGCAGGAAATGGATATGACACTTCCAGAGAGTCATGTGAAAAGCAAGGATTATGATTTAGATGGTGTGCGTCGCTATATTGATGGAATATATGATCGTTATCAGAATGCCGCTATGGTTCGTAAGGATTTAGAAACGGTCATTCAGGAAAATCGTGATGCTTTAGTTCAAGTAAAAAATATTGAAAGTATCGATTTAAATTTAGATGATTTATTTGAATGTGAATATATTAAAGTTCGATTTGGTCGACTTCCACTTGATAGTGTTGAAAAACTGCAATATTATCGTAATCGTCCATTCATTTTCAAATCATTTAGTAAAGATGAAACGTATAGCTGGTGTGTTTATATCACAACTACTAAATATGAGGGTGATGTAGATAATATCTTCTCATCTCTATATTTTGAACGTATTCGTATTCCTGAATTCGTACATGGAAAGCCAGAACAGGCAAAAGAAACATTACAGGAAGAAATTGATAGTGATTTGAAACAGCTTCAGCATGTTGAAGAAGTTATTGAAGATTTAAAGAAAGAATGTGAGCAGACATTTGCGGACATTCAATCTGAATTAGAATTTATTAATCATACATTTGAAGCTCGTAAATATATTTTGGGTCTAGGAGAACGATTCTCTATTACGGGATTTGTAGCAAAAGAAGATATCAAGAAATTGAAAGAAACTTTTTCTGATTTGAAGGAGGTGGAAATTGAAGTTAGACCTGCCGATAGCGACAAGCGACTTTCACCTCCAACAAAAATAAAGAATGGGTGGTTTGCCAGGCCGTTCTCGATGTTTGTAGAGATGTATGGTATTCCCGAATACACAGGAATTGATCCAACACCATTAGTTGCGATTACGTATTCTGTATTATTTGGAATTATGTTTGGAGATGTTGGTCAAGGAATCGTTTTGATTCTTGTAGGCTATATATTCTATAAATGGAAACATATGCAGCTTGGAGAAATTGGAATGCGTATTGGAATCTTTTCAACCATCTTCGGGTTTGTATTTGGCTCCGTATTTGGAAACGAAGAATTATTAAATCCATTTTATGAAATGTTAGGTTTTCATGAAAAACCAATTGAAGTCATGACAAGTGAGTTCATCCCTATTCTATTAGTTACAGCAGTAGCACTAGGGGCTTTCTTGATCGTATGCAGTATTGGAGTTAATATTCATCTTCAAATCAAAAATAAAAATTATGGAGAATTATTTTTCTCACAAAATGGAATTTCAGGGTTAGTTTTCTATATTTCACTTGTTGGAGGAGGAGCTGTTCAGTTATTGACTGGAACTAGTGTTATTACCAATCCGATTTTTGCGATTGTTTTCCTTTTAATTCCACTTGTGCTGATTTTCCTGAAAGAAGCAATCGAAAGAAAAATGGAACACAAAGAGATGTTCCCAGATGGATTTGGCGGTTTCTTTGTGGAAAGCTTCTTTGAATTATTTGAAATCTGTTTATCCTTCATTACGAATACTATATCTTATCTTCGTGTGGGTGGTTTCGTATTATCCCATGCTGGTATGATGATGGCTGTTATGCTGATTATGGATATGGCTGGCAGCGGAGGCTGGATCGTAATGATCTTAGGAAATATATTTGTAATGTGCCTGGAAGGCATGATTGTAGGTATTCAGGTATTGCGTCTTGAATTCTACGAAATGTTCTCACGTTACTTTAATGGTAACGGTATTGCATTTAAAACATTAAACGATTAAACTAGGAGGAATTTACTATGTTAACTATGTTTGAACTATTATTGCCACTTATTCTGATTGTATTGATTTCATTGCCATTAGTGAATGTATTCCGCGGGAAAAAGAGTGTTTCTGTAGCAAAACGTCGTATGATCACACACGTATGTTTCTTCTTTGCGATTATGTTAGGAACTATCTTCTTTACTGCAAGCAAAGCATATGCAGCTGGTACTGATGAAGTAACATTAAAAATGGCTGGTTCTATCGGTCAGGGATTAGGATTTATTGCGGCTGCCTTAGCAACAGGTTTATCTGCTTTAGGTGCTGGTATTGCCGTAGCAGCAGCAGCTCCAGCAGCTATCGGGGCATTCTCTGAAAATGAAAAGAACTTTGGTAAGTCTATGATTTTCGTTGCCTTAGGTGAAGGTGTTGCCATCTATGGTCTATTGATTTCTATCTTCATTATTTTCATGAAATTATAATAGGTGGGCATATGAGATTTTACCTGCTCAGTGATAACATTGATACACAGATGGGAATGCGCCTGGCAGGAATCGAAGGTGTTGTCGTACATGAACGCCAAGAAGTTTTAGAAGAACTGGAACGTGTCATGCATATGGAAGATGTTGCCATTGTATTGATGACGACAAAACTGATTGAAACTTGCCCAGAGGTAATTTCTGAACTAAAACTAAAACAGAAAAAACCACTGATTGTGGAGATACCAGATCGTCATGGTTCCGCCAAAATCGGCGAAACCATTGACCGCTATGTATCTGAGGCAATCGGTGTGAAACTATGAGGTGGATAGTATGCTAGATGAAAAACAAAAATTAAAGCAATACTTTGAAGAAGAAATCCAGCGAGTAAGCGGTAAAGAAATTGAAAAGATTGAATCAGAAATAGATACAATCCGTCAGAAATCCATTGAAGAGATGGAAGAAGAAGCACAAAGAGAAGCAGGACTTACTAAGGATCAGGAAATAAAAGAAATGATGGCAGATCAAGCCATTCGCATTAGTAAATTACATGAAGAAACAAATCGAAAACTAATGAAAAAGCGTCGTGAATTGTTTGATGCGATCTTTGATGAAGCAAAAATAAAATTAAAGGAGTATGCATCTAGTTCTGAATGTATACAGCTTTTAAAACAAAAGGCATCCGATTTAGGAAAAAAAGATTTTGATCATGTGACTTTTTATACTGCAAAAAAAGATAGTGAATTATTAAAAGCACTACAGGAAGCATATGGAAAAGCATGTGATGGAAAAGCTGATGAAACGATTGAACTAGGTGGATTCCGTATGGAATGCGAATCCAGAGGTATCGTAATTGATGAAACATTTGATACCGGTTTAGATGAACAAAAAGACTGGTTCTATACAAATTCCGGATTATTTATTAAATAGAAAAGCATACGCCATGATCGAGGTGATAAGATGAGTGAAAATGTTATATATTCTATCAATGGGCCAGTCGTAAAAGTAAAGAATGCTGTAGACTTTTCCATGTTAGAAAAAGTATATGTTGGACATAAACGTCTAATGGGAGAAGTTATCTCCATTAGTAAAGAAGCAACTACTATTCAGGTTTATGAGTCTACAACAGGGTTACAGCCAGGAGAACCTGTAGAGCCTACAGGAAGTCCGATTTCTGTAACTTTGGGGCCAGGAATACTACGTAATATTTTCGATGGAATTGAACGTCCATTAAAAGAAATTGCGAAAGAAAGCGGAGCTTTTATTGAAACTGGAAGCGATGTGGCACCACTTGATGAAGAAGTATTATGGGATGTCACTGTAAAAGTCAGTGTAGGAGATGAAGTAGTTCCTGGACAGATTTTTGCGACATTGCCAGAAACAGAATTAATTGAACATCGTTGTATGATTCCACCTACTTTACGTGGTACAGTTGTAGAAACTGCAGAAAATGGAAAATACAATATTAATCAATGTATTATTAAAGTTAAAGACGAAAAAGATGAGATTCATGAATTGACCTTAGTTCAGAAATGGCCAATTAAAACAGCAAGACCAGTATCTGAACGTCTGCCAATTAGTGTTCCATTAATTACAGGACAAAGAATTTTTGATACTTTGTTCCCAATCGCAAAAGGTGGTACAGCCGCAATTCCAGGAGGATTTGGTACTGGGAAAACAATGACACAGCATCAGTTAGCAAAATGGTGCGATGCGGATATCATCGTATATGTAGGATGTGGGGAACGTGGTAATGAGATGACACAGGTTCTAGAAGAATTCTCAGAACTGATTGACCCTAAATCTAATCGTCCTTTGACTGATCGTACGGTATTGATTGCGAATACTTCCAACATGCCCGTAGCAGCACGTGAGGCTAGTATTTATACAGGACTTACATTAGCTGAATACTATCGTGATATGGGTTATCATGTAGCTATCATGGCAGACTCAACTTCTCGTTGGGCTGAAGCCTTACGAGAAATCAGTGGTCGTCTAGAAGAAATGCCAGCTGAAGAAGGTTTCCCAGCTTATCTTCCAAGTCGTATTTCTCAGTTCTATGAACGTGCAGGCTATATGAAAACATTAAATGATCAGATTGGTTCAGTATCAATCATTGGAGCAGTATCTCCACAAGGATCTGACTTCTCTGAACCAGTTACACAAAATACAAAACGATTTGTACGTTGTTTCTGGGCATTGGATAAACAGTTAGCCTATGCTAGACATTATTTTGCGATCAACTGGACAGAAAGCTATTCTGAATATGTGACAGATTTAACGAAATGGTATAACAAAAATGTAGATATGCGTTTCTTACGCAATCGTCAGGAAATCATGAGCTTGCTTGCAGAAGAAGCAAAACTGATGGAAATCGTAAAACTGATTGGTAGTGATGTTCTTCCAGAAGATCAGAAACTAGTCATCGAAATCTGTAAGGTTATTCGTGTAGGTTATCTGCAGCAAAATGCCTTCCATAAAGATGATACGTATGTACCATTAGAAAAACAGCTTAAAATGATGGATGTTATTTTATATCTATATAAAAAGGGAAAAGAACTAGTAGCAGAAGGAAAACCTATCAGTCAGCTGATTGCTACTGGTATATTTGATAAAGTAACAAAAATGAAATATGATGTGCCAAATGACCATATTGAAATGCTGGATGACTATAATCAGCAGATCGACAAGGCCGTTTCACAGGTTGCGTAAAAGGAGGAATATACATGAGTCTTCAATATGTAGGATTGAGTGAAATCAATGGCCCTCTTGTATTCCTGGATAATGTTGAAAATGCCAGCTATGAAGAAATGGTAGAAATCAAATGTGGTGATGGATCAACTCGTCTTGGGAGAGTTGTTCAGCTTGAAGGGAAAAAAGCAGCCATTCAGGTATTTGAAGGAACCAATGGGATTTCTTTGAAGAATACCAAAACAAAATTCACTGGTCGTCCAATGGAGCTTGCTTTATCTAAAGAAATGCTTGGCCGTACTTTCAATGGGAGCGGTCAGCCTATTGATGGCTTAGGAGAAATCTATGCCAGCAAAAGTGCTGATATTAATGGACAGCCATTAAACCCGGTATCCCGTGTTTATCCTAGAAACTATATCAATACAGGTATTTCCAGTATTGATGCATTAACGACATTGATCCGTGGACAGAAATTACCTATTTTCTCAGGTTCTGGTATGCCTCATAATGAATTAGCTGTACAGTTAGTTAAACAGGCTAAAATATCAGAAGGAGATGGTAAAAACTTCTGTATCGTTTTTGCGGCAATGGGTGTAAAAAACGACGTTGCAGACTACTTTAAGCGTTCTTTTGAAGAAGCAGGAGTTATGGAAAAGGTTGTTATGTTTGTCAATTTATCCAATGACCCAATCATTGAAAGAACATTAACTCCACGATGTGCATTGACAGCAGCAGAATACCTTGCTTATGAAGAAGATATGCATGTATTAGTTATATTGACAGACATTACGTCTTATTGTGAAGCTCTACGTGAGTTCTCAAGCAGTAAAGGAGAAATTCCTGGGCGTAAAGGATATCCTGGATATCTATACTCAGATTTAGCTTCTCTATATGAAAGAGCAGGTATTATTAAAGGGGCAAAAGGTTCTGTTACACAGATTCCAATCTTAACAATGCCTAATGATGATATCACGCATCCAATTCCAGACTTAACAGGATATATTACAGAAGGACAGATCGTATTAGATCGTAATCTGAATCAGATGGGAGTATATCCTCCAGTAGGCGTATTGCCTTCACTTTCCCGTCTAATGAAAGATGGTATTGGGGAAGGGTATACTCGTAAAGATCATTCTGATGTATCTAACCAGCTTTTTGCGGCCTATGCAAAGGTTCAGGATGCAAGAAGCTTAGCATCTGTTATTGGTGAAGATGAATTAAGTGATGTAGATAAACAATACATGGAATTTGGTAGTTTATTTGAAGAACATTTCTTAAATCAGGGATTTGATGATAATCGAAGCATTGAACAGACTTTAGATTTAGGCTGGGATCTATTAAGCGTATTACCTCAATCTGAACTTGATCGTGTAGATAATGAAGTATTAAAGGTATATTATGACCATGAACGTGCAGTAAAACGATTTGGCATAAAGAATAGCCCTATTATTTCAGAATTAGCAAATCAGGAGGGATAATATGGCCAATAAACAGGTATTCCCTACCAAAGGGAATCTGATTGCGACAAAAAAATCGAATGATTTAGCACATATGGGTTATGAATTAATGGACAGGAAGCGTAATATCTTAACACGTGAAATGATGGCATTATTAGATGATGTGAAACTTTTACGTGAAGAGATTACAATCACCTACCAGAAAGCCTATAGTGCCCTTCAGCAGGCAAATATATCTTTAGGGGTAATCAGCGATTTAGCAGAAGCTGTACCTGTTGATACAGGTATTCATATTACTTATCGAAGTGTTATGGGAGTTGAAATTCCTAAAATTAAATACGATAAGCAGGAATGTGAATTAACTTATGGTTTATATTATGCCAATTCTAAAGTAGACTATGCGTATATCTGCTTTCATAAAGTAAAAGAAATGACTATTTTACTGGCAGAGGTAGAAAATAGTGTTTATCGATTAGCCAATGCAATACGAAAAGCACAGAAGCGAGCTAATGCCTTAAAGAACATTGTTATTCCAGATTTTGAACATAATATTAAGTTTATTACTGATGCATTAGAAGAAAAAGAGAGAGAAGAATTCTCTCGTCAGAAAGTAATTAAGGCATTTAAAGATAAGAAAAAAGCAGAAGAATCCGTAAATTAACGGGTTCTTTTGTGTATTTTCGGAAGAAAAGCATAAAAAAACATTGTAGGCGATGTAAAAAAAGCCTTTATTTAAAGGGTTTAGATATCATTGAATAAAAAATGATAAAAAAAATTAAAAAAATTCAAAAAAATGCTTGCAATAATAATCTTTCTGTTGTATTATATATGAGCGCTGATGAGAACAGCGAAAAGAAAAAAACTGAATAGATGCGCCCATAGCTCAACTGGATAGAGCGTTTGACTACGGATCAAAAGGTTGTGGGTTCGATTCCTGCTGGGCGCGCCATTTATTAATCGGGATGTAGCACAGCTTGGTAGTGCACTTGATTTGGGATCAAGGGGTCGCAGGTTCAAAT
>OLQY01000608.1_pt1 | contig 39242 bp, 38 predicted proteins | sample 1672851 | NCBI WGS metagenome assembly OLQY01 (sample SAMEA3136730, study PRJEB25190) | human gut metagenome | reverse complement strand
CGCTTTGAAGCCCGTCGCCAAGAGGATTTGAACCTCCGACCCCTCGCTTAGGAGGTCTCCTGACCACTGTCAATCCAAGTCATGTTCAGTTCACGCAAGGCTCGCAATAAAAGGTCTTTTACTACAGTTCAAATCGTTTCTGGTCAATTGCTGTCAGCCACTGTAAACCCAGAACAACCGGTAGATATTAGCCGGATATTGGCTGCGGCTAATAAAAGGTGTTCGGCTTACTGTCAACGGCTTCCTAAAGGATCGGCTACCATGCCCGCCTTAGCAGGAATGATATACAATATTCAATTGATCAGATTTACTATCTATACTATACCGTGTAATGGTCAGTTTGTCTACGTTTTTTCGACCACTTCATTTTTGTCTTACAAATTGATATTTTCCATAATCTCTTTTCTTCCAAAAATCTTATCAAATCCCATTTTCTCAAACAAAAGATTTGCTTTTTCTTTGCTGCCTGGTTCGCATTCAGTTTATCAATAGCATTATGAATTGAAATTTTTTCCAAATCAATTAACGCTTTTTTCGGATCAATTAACACCTTTTCCGGATCAATTAACACCTCTTTTTCTGGAACATTATAATTCAAATTATAAAGAATAACAAAAAAGAGGTTGGAGTTGATCTAAAAAGTGGACTATCACTTCTCCTCTGAAATCTCCCAATGGCCATTTGATCCCCGTCCAATATAATTTACGTGATCCATTTGTTTTATACGGCGTTTTACCGTCTTAGAACTCACGCCTAAAATCATAGCCATCTTTTCTGTGCTCATCTTGTTGTTTTTTTGAATTAAGCCAATAATCTGATCCTCCATATTATCCTGGGGGGGGACATTCTGAGGGACATCCGGGGGACATTCTGAGGGACATCATAATTCAGATTTGACATCACCACCGTAAACTGATATCTGTCTGAACGAAATATAGGCTTTTTTGTATCGTCATAATTTATCTGAAACTCATATCCATAAGACACATCCTCTGCTTGACTCTTTAAGATGCTTCATCCACCTGATTTACTGAATTTATATTGAAGTGCAATCCTAAGCTTCCGCCGGACCCAGCCGATACATCTGCTGATACATCCTTTTTGTGTCACGATATCGTCCGGAACAGCGCAGCCCATATATTTCATCTGTGCTATACGGAAGATGATACAGATTTTCTCTGATAACAATGACAAAATAACTGTCGCTTCTTTTTACAGCATCCGCGAACTCTTCTGTAGTGACAAAAACATTTCCGTCATCAATAAAAAATATAGTATCTGCTGCCTCCTCCACAGACCACTTCCAGTTATCCCTGTACAATACTTTGCATGGGACTTCACTGATCAGCTCTATTCCGCTGGAATCTTCATAATGCCGTGCCTGCCATATCATATCAATGAGTGTTGTTTTTCCTGTTGCACTGTCTCCACGGATTATGGTTATTTTTTCTTCTATTTCAAGCTCGTAATAAAGCCTGTTGTTTTTTACAATAATCTTATGCTTTCCCGTCATCTTCTCACCTACACGTACTTAGCGGCCACCGCTATAAAACGATCAAGATCCTGAACCATTTCCCCATTGTTAAGAATTTTGATTTCAAAAGGCTCTTTTCCAAAATTCATAATATGCCGCAGATTAATTGTCAGATCCTTCCTTTTTCCGATTTCCAGAATCCATTTCGCACAATTGTTGCCACAAGCGGATGCATTAAAAATTCTTCCTGAATCATCAAAAGCCATCAAGATCAATGTTTTTACACCGCCTGATATCTCTTTTACAGAAATCGGGCCCAATACAGGACTCTCTATAAGATGAGGACCGATGACTTCTGATTTATCTACATCTTTTATCATTTCTACAGTCAGGGGATCTGTGATCCACTCATCATCATACGTATTATTAAAATAAGCAGGCGGATAATAGATTGCCTCTTCCATTTGCCCCAGATAGATGCTCAGCATAACATACCTCCATTTTTCTGTTGATCTTCTTTCTAAAAAATCAACAAACAAAAATAACTCAAACTAATACTTTCATTATAAGCAAATACAGATTCCGTGTCTATCTTGATCACACTTTACTGTTCATTTTTGATGCCATCGATACCAGCAGCGCAGCCATCTCCGGGTCAGCCAGCACTTTTCCAAGCAATTCCGGATCCACTCCCTCTGGCACCTGCAGCATATTCTCCGGCATCTTCTGGTGGATATCCGGATCAAGTTCTTTCTTTTCATAAAATGCTTTTTCAAAAAGTTTTGCATTTTTCCTCCTGTCATCATCCAGGATATGAGAATAAACATTCAGGATCATATTGGCCTGGGAATGACCGGAATCTCCCTGCGTAGCCTTGATATCACCACCATTCAGCTTCAGCTTATAAGTAACGCTGGTATGCCGGAGGCTGTGTGTAACTACAGAAGGCAGATTGTTTTCAGCAATAAGTTTCTTCAATCCATTCAAGATCACATCTTCACCGACAGGAAGTCCATAGGGGGTTGCCAGTACCAGGTTATAGTCCATATATTCATCCCCCACTACTTCTTTTTCCAGATCCTGTTTCTTCTTCCACTCGACAAGCATAAGCGCCACAGTTCGCGGGATGAAAACTTTTCTTTCGCTGCCTTCTGTTTTTGGCTTTTTTAAAATACGGACTGTTTTGTTGGATTTTCTGGTTTCTGGAAATACAAGGAGTACATCTTTTCCATCCAATGCTTTCAAAGCCTCCTTACTTACTCTCTGCAATTCTTTATTGATAACGATATAAGCCCGATCCTCATCAATCGCTTCCATGGAAATATCCATAGCGTCCCAGGAAAGCGCCGTGACCTCGCCGGGACGGAGTGTACCGGCAAAAATAATATTACAGGCCAGGACAACTCTCTCATCAACACATACATCCATTGCGTGCATCATAGTGTCTGCTTCCCATATCTCGCGCTTTTTAGGCGTATGTTTAGGAACAGTCGCCCGCTGGCAGGGATTTTTCTCCATCAGTTCCCATTTAATTGCCTGCTCAAAGCAGTTGCGGAGCAGCTTGTGAATCTCCCGTATCGTTCCTGTTGTAACATACTCGCTTTTTGGTTTTTTGGTCATCGGATTGACAACAGCCGGTGTCTCCAAAAGTGTCTGATAGTATTTTTCTATAAAATGCGTATTCAAATCCGAAAGTTTCACTTTACCTATCATCGGCTTGATATAATTCCTGATCAGGCCAACTTTTCCCTGATATGTAGACATTACCCAGGCTTTTGTTCCATAAATAAAAACATATTCATCGAGAAGATCCGACAGGTAGGTACACTTAGGTGCAACAAATGTTCCTAACTCCTGCTTATACTCAATTTCCTTCTTGCGTTTGCGGGCTTCCGCCTTTGTATCATATGTTTCCCATTTTTGCTTTCTTTCGCCCGCATCATTCTTATAATAATAGACCACTTTATACTTGTGGTTTCGTTCCTGTATGGACGCCATTCTTCTTTCTCCTTTCTTCCAGCCATGCTTCAAACTCTTTTCTGCAGATCCGTACCCGGTTTCCAATATGTATGATTGGAAATTCTTCCCTCTGGTACCAGTTTACAATCATGGATCTTGAAACCTTTGCCATCAGTGCTGCTTCTTCCGGGGTCAGATAATTAAGATTCCCATTACATCTCCGATCTCCGGTCTGCAAAAGTTTCTTTCGTCGGTAATTCGCCAATGCTATATTTTCTTCCATAGCAAGTTCTTTATAATCATTGCAGGGTGACAACTGATACTCTTCCTGCTCATCAAGAAATTTCTGGAAGCTTTCTTTTGTGATCCGTTTCTGATCAGCAATAATAACTGTAGAAAAATATTTTCCATATTTTCTGCTTTTCAGCAGCGTATAAACAGTTCCTCTGCTAACACCAAGCAGTCTCGCCATATCCGGCATACTGATGGTTGCCTCATATAATTCTCTCTTTGCTTTACGATCCTCAGCTGTCTGATACTTCGTCTGTCCGTTGTACCAATTCCAAAATACATCTTTCGGTATCCGCTTCCAGTAATCGATCGTAACCGTCTCAAGCTTTTCCCTTTTAACCAGGTCATAGGCAACGCTTTCTTCAATTTCCAAAAGCTGCGCGATATCACGTACAGAAAAGGACCATTCTTTTAATTCCAGTCCCGGCTCTTCCCCGGTCACTTTCTGATATTTCACCTGATTGGCATACCACTTTTCAAAACTGGAAATATTGACCCGCAGCTTGCCGGCTATCTCTCTGGATTCAAATACATTCTTATGAAGAAGCCAGTACCGATCCGTCTTCTTAAGTCCTAACAATTCTCCCATTTCCGTTACACTCATCCATTTCTTTTGAGGAGATGGTTTTCTTTTGTATGGACTATGAGATTCAATGGCCTCGATCATGTCCTGGTATTCTTCTTTCATCCATTCTTCCTTTTTATTCATAGTCAATTCTCCCTTCCTGCTGAAAGAATAACGGAAATATAAAAATAGCGTTACTATGTCGATGAACTTTTTACATATGGAAATTATTCTTCAGAAGGCTGTTTATCCAGCCAGTCGTCAAAACTTTTCTTGGAAATCCGGTACTTTCCACCGTCCAACTGAATCCAACGAAATTCATTTCTTTTCAAAAGGCTGTAAACTGTCGGCCTGCTGACTCCAAGGATTTCCTGTAATTCTGCTACTGTATAACACCGTTTCTCTGCCATCATGCATACCTCTTTCCATTCATTAATACGAAGAGCCATGATTTAACCTCTTCATATATAGAAAGGAAATCGGAGGATTTTACAGCGTCTGTGATTAACTTTTTTTGATTATTTTTGACAGTCCAAATAAGAAATAAAAAATAATTTGAAATTTTTCAGGACTCACACTGTAAAACAAGCCCTTTTCGTTTCTATTAGTGAGAGGGTTTGAATTTTCAAAGAGCAAGATCCACCCCGTAATACAAAAGCAGATTTTCTGACTTTTGCATTCTCCGTGGTCGGGCTCTTGATGGGGATTCCGTTTCCCCATACCCTCGGCAATTCCCATACATTTCTTTATCCAGCAGTGATCAAAAATGTATCGGAATTATATTGGCTTCCAACAGAATGTTGGGCGCAGCACTGAAATCTATCCGGAAGGGACAGCCGGCATTTCAGTGAATGGCACCGCTGTTGGCGGCTCCATTTATCACGCAGTGGAAGGAGGAGTATGAAAAAGATCAAAAAGAATAATGAACAGCTACGCACACACATCATCTGCCTCCGGTTGACGGATATAGAACTATCTGTATTAGATGACCGGGCTGAAAAATGCAGGATGACAAGATCAGACTTCATCCGGAACGTGATCTTAAACAGGAAACTGACTCCGAAATACCAGATTGTAATTGACAGCGAGGAGGTCAAATCACTTCTCGCACAATATGGGAAAATCGGATCCAACCTGAACCAGATCGCCAGGCATTTTAACAGTGGTGGGGAACGCTCTCTTGCCATGCAGGAGGAGATAGAACGTGCAATTGCAGAACTTTATGCGCTGCGGAAAGAAGTGCTTCGATTGGCAGGTGATTATATTGGCAGTTATCAAACACATAAAAAGTCATAACGCCAATTATTCTGACACAATGGAGTATCTGCTGTTTCAGCATGATGAGAAAACCGGCAAGATGCTTCAAAATGAACTGGGACAGAAAATTCTCCGGGATGAATTCTATCTGGACGGGCTCAACTGTAATCCTGATACATTTGATATTGAATGCAGAATGACAAATGAAGCATTTAAGAAAAACCGCAGGCGAAACGAATTAAAAAGTCACCATTACATCATCAGTTTCGATCCAGCGGACGTATCGGAATGTGGGCTTACTGGGAAAAGGGCACAGGAGCTTTGCCTGGAATTTGCAAAAAAGAATTTCCCAGGCTATCAGGCGGTGGTGGTTACCCACACAGACGGCGGAAACCATTCCGGCAACATCCATACCCATATCGTGATCAACAGTGTCCGCAAAAATGCCGTGGCACGCCAGAACTATATGGATAAGCCAAATGAAGAAAAGGCCGGCTATAAGCATCGGTCCACAAACCGATTTCTGGAACATCTGAAAAAGGAAGTCATGGCCATGTGTGAGCGGGAAGGACTACATCAGGTTGATCTTCTTTCTCCTGCTCCGGAAAAAGTGACAGAAGCAGAGTTTCGTGCAATAACCAGAGGACAGAAAAAACTGGAACAGATTAATCAGGAAATTGTACAGAAAGGTCTCAAACCAACGGCCACAACATTCCAGACAAAGAAGGATTTTCTCCGGAAGGCGATTGATGAATGCTCTGGATCAGCCAGAAATTTTAAAGAGTTTCAATCTCTTCTTCTGGAAAATTACAATATATCCGTGATTTTGCAAAGAGGAAGATATAGATATCTGCATCCGGATCGTGATCTCAGGATCACTGAAAAAGCACTGGGAACAGACTATGGCATGGAACACCTGGAAAAGAGATTTCTCCAAAACGATAATGGGATCCAGCCAGAACACAGAACAACTACACATCATTCTGTCCATGGCGATTACCACAAAGATCCAACTGCTATCTTCTACTATCGGACACATCTACGTCTTGTGGTTGATTTGCAGACAAATGTTAAAGCTATGCAGAGTGAAGCTTATGCCCGTAAAGTTAAGATCACCAATCTGCAGCAAATGGCGAATACCCTGATCTATATTCAGGAACATGGTTATGACACCAGAGAAAACCTGTCCAGGATCATATCGGAGGCAAGTGCAAAACTGAATGAGGCACAAGAAAGTTTAGATGAACTCTCTGCAGAATTGAAGACATTAAATTCGCAGATCCACTACACAGGACAGTACTTTTCATCTAAAGGAACATATACAGAATTCATACGATCCAGAAGCAAAAAGAAATTCCGCAGTGAGCATGCTTCTGAACTGCAGGCATATGAACAGGCCAGGGACTGGCTGAAAAGCTTCTATACTGACGGGAAAATGCTTTCAATGAAATCATTAAAATCCCGCAAACAGAACCTGCAGGATAAAATCAGTTCCCAGAAACAGGCATTACAAGAACTAAGAAGCCGCTGCACAGAACTGGAGACTGTTTCCTATAACGTAGATGCCATTCTTGACAGAACGGCAATGGAGACAGAAAAAGTTCCCATTCAATCAGCAGCACATCACAACTCACAGAAAGAAAGGAAAGAAGAATCATTATGACACAATCAGAATTTAGACTGATCTTTGCAGATCAGGTCAATAAATGCGAAGAAACATTACGGATGAAGAAAAAAGAATATACCGGCGACCGCGAAGACAGACTCAGCGCTTTCCGGATCGCCGCTTCTCTTCAGGACTGCACGCCCCAGCGGGCTCTTGTCGGGATGATGGCAAAACATATCGTATCTTTATATGATATGTGTTATGCCAAGAATACTTCCTTCACAAAAGAATTATGGGATGAGAAGATCACCGACAGCCTGAACTATCTCTTCCTGCTGGCAGCGATCATCAAAGAGGAGGGTACTTATGAACAGAATTGAAACAAAAATCCTGAACTGCTCCGCCGTTAGCGAAGCTGAAAAGACGATGGTATTTGCAGCCAGGCTGACACAGCGCGGGCATCTGATCCACAACATGGAAGATCTGATCCGACTGTACAATCAGTCCTTTACTAATGATACCGTAAAAAATATGGGACAACTCCCGCATCCTGCCATACAGAAATTTGCCGTGATTACAGTAGCTGTAGTAGGCGCCAGCCGGAGATTTCTTTCCCAGATCACCCGGCACCAGAATGAGGTAAAATTCATGAGCGCATCCCTCCAGTACAGCAACTATTCCGGGGAAGCAGATTTCGCAATACCCTATGAGATCCTCACCGCACCGGCGGCTATCAAAGAATTATATGAAAAAAGCTGCCAGACCGATATGGATAATTATGAGCGCCTCTGCAAAACCGGCATCAGCCACGACTCGGCAGGATATCTGACACCACAGGGGTTAAGAAATGTTCTGCTTATCAGTGCGACCCCTTACCAGTGGAAACATATGATCGGGCAGCGTTCCTGCAGACGCAACACGGATGAAATGAGAATCGTGATCCTGAATATTTGGAAGGATCTGTATGATTTAAGCCCGGTACTTTTTCTTCCGGAACTGACAGGTCCATTCTGCCAACGTGGAAAATGCCTGGAAGGAAAAATGAGTTGCAGAAATCCTCTTGAACGATCCCTTACTCCGGCTGATATTATCTTACGGGATTATCCGCTTCTCATGGGAGGTGAACTCTCATGAAAATACGACTGATTGATTTTGGAGTCTCCAAAGAACATTGTCCCTTCCGACCTCATGAAAATGATGCCGGAGCGGATGTATATGTTCCCTTTGACTGTACTCTGAACCCCGGTGATATCATAAAAATACCACTGGGATTTGGACTGGAAATCCCTGACGGATACGCAGGATATGTGTTTCCCAGGAGCAGCCTGGCCGTCAAAGGTCTGGTATGCGAACTGCCGCCCATCGATTCCGGATATCGTGGTGAAATCCATGCCATTGTCAGCAATGTAAGCAATATCCGGCAGACAATCAAGAAGGATACCCGAATTGGCCAGCTGGTCATCACTCCTGTGATTATTGCCGATTTTGTACTGGATCTTGGCACTGAACGTGGCACCGGAGCCTTTGGCAGTACTGGAAAATAAACTTTTACAATCAGAGACGCCGTATATATCGGCATCTTAATACCAACCAATACACAACACACAGAGAGGAGAATTATTATTATGATCACTTTTGGAGAAAAAATTAAGCACTTAAGAAACAAAAATCATCTTACACAGAAGCAGCTTGGTCTTGCACTCGGCTTTTCCGAGAACTCCGCTGATATCCGTATCGCTCAATACGAATCCGGGGAAAGGAAGCCAAGGGAAGATATTTTGCGAAAAATGGCTAAAATATTTAATGTTCCCCTGGAAGTACTTATCGTTCCAGTATTATCTGAGCCACGAGAATATCTTGTCGAGGCATTCTGGATCCAAGAACTTGGTATAGCATCTACCTGTTGCTTTACATTCGATAGTTTTTAGAACAAAGAGGTATTGCCATGAAGTTAGAATTATCATGGCAATACCTCTTCTTAATAAATATAAAAAAAGACCTGAGAAATTATCTCCCAGGTCCTTACGGTCTATCAGTTATCACCCTTTGGTGGCAGATTTTGAATCACAGTCTCTATCCTCTTCACATCATATGGCGGTATCAGATTAAACGAAATCCTGGCTTTATCAATAAGATACGTCACACCGCCCTGCTTATTTACTTCTTTTCTCCTGCATAACTCCGGATATTTCCTGCTAAAGTTAGCCAACCGCCGTTTCAGACTGACATTATAAGTAAAAACATTAACCTGATCCTCTGCTTCATTAAAGAGAATGATTGTCTCTTTTTCATACTTTGTAAGCTTCAAATACTGCCTCCTTCCTGAAATATGAACTGAACACTAACCTGCTCAGGTATATAAACTATCACCTTACGATTTTTAGGTTCAAAAAGTGCCATCGCGATGAGGCTTTTTCATCACAAAAACGCATCTGAGACATACACAATCAGTCCTTCTCCCTCGCCAGCTGCTGTTCAAGATACTTGGGAACTGACCTCCCGGTCCTTTTGGCAATAGCAATCTGTTTCTCCCGGAGTCTTTTTATAACAGACAGGCGTTTTTTAGGTTTCTTTTCCGGATCCGGGAGTGCCTTCCCAGGATGATCTTTCTGATGATTCACACACCCATCTATAGCATCATAATTAACTTCCATCCCGGATTCCCAGCTTCTCTCATAGTGACCATTCTCATATGCTTTCTGCCATAGCTCCAGTCTTTTCAACCGATCAGGTTTATTCTGTTTTTCAATAGCATCTGGTTCTTTTATCTGATTATTTCGCACATACCCATGAAGGATTTCCTTTGTCTGCTGATCAAATCCATTTCCGCACTCTTCCATGATCTTCTTCCCATAACAATCAAGAATCACTCTTGTGGTTTGACGGTGATAGTCCTGATGTTCCATAAGAAAGAATTGTCGCCCATCTATGATGATCTCATCCGCAGCCAGCCAGTTTCCTTCCATGCCGTCAATTCTGTAATCTTTCGTATCCAGCGTCACAAGCGCCCCTGATGAGTTGATCCGTATAAAACCGGAAATCCTTCTGGGCGTATTCTCATCCACATAAAAGCAGGATACTTCTCCATCCCGATTCACAACAATGACGTCACTGACGTCTCTTATATCGGCAGTTCTTTCCCATATATCCATTATCGCTTCTCTTGCGGAAAGATTTGAAATATGGATCTGACGGTAGAAGTCAATCCGTATCTGTCGGTTTTCACTCTTTAACTGATCATACGTTTTTTTCCACAGGTCTTTCCCGGCAGTATTAAGATCTACACGATACAGTGCATACTGATCAGTTCTCATCATCGTCCTCCTTTATATTATTCAGATACTCCCTCAGATCCAGGGAATAGAAATAATCATCTGCCACCTGCTGCAGTTTCTCTATTGTGGATGACAGTAAGAGGATCATCTCTTCATCAGAGACATCTTCCTTCGTATCTTCTAAGACATCCAGCGTACCCTTTAGGATATCTATGGTTTCCTCCCTGGTTCTGGCAGCATAAGCGGCCACCAGCGTTAATTCATCTTCATCAAATCGTGTCTGGCTCATAAACATTCCTCCCTTCTCTTGAGCGTGGTTTTTACTTCTTTATTTTCATTCTTAGGGACGGTTCTTGCCGATTCACGGGCTTTCAGTTCCTTTTCAGCCTCCGCTATTGCTTTCTGCACATGAACATTTTCCCGGAAATAAGGAATTGAATTAATTGTTTCCTTCTGGACACGGTTTCCACTGACCAGCTCAAATTCACCTTCATAATCACTTCCATCCTTCAGATCGAATCCAATACACTTTATTCCATGCATCCGCTCCGGCGGAATGCTGTCATAAATCCGAAAAGCTTCCTGCAGTGACAGATCCTGATGGTACTCTCCCAGAACGGGAAATTCTGAACACTCAGCCACATAAAACCGGATATTGGGGTCTTCATCCAAGTGACTGACCCTCTCTGTCAGCTGACCTATTCCCAGCTCTGCCTTCCTTTCCAGTGCAAAAGCCGGAAGTTCTGTAAATCCAAATTGATCCACATAATAAGCCCGCAGTTCATGATTCCGGTTCATGACCACCACATCACTGACCGACATAGAATGGGCTTTGAAGTCAGCGGGCGGCAGATCATTGAACATGCTGTAAAGTGTTTCCAGATCATCCGATTTCAATAGAATTCCGGAATAAACACATTCATAATCCGCAGCGACCACTTCCAGTCCTTCTTTATTGATATAATCCATGCCAAGGAATCTATACTGCTCTGCTTTTGATCCTTCTTTGATCTGATAGATGGAAAATCGCTCCCCGTTGTCTTCATACATCATCTCTTCTGAGCTTTTTTCAAACCGTTCCGGATAAAGAACTCTCTGGATCCGTTCTGCCGTAAACTGATCATCGATACCGCCCTGTCCAAACCAGGTCTCTACATCATCCCAGGAGTCTGCATACAGAACCCCTGATAACTGATGTACGCCGTCCGGCACGAACCGGAGATGGTCATCTGTACTGCCCTTTTCATCAAAGTAATACCCGGCAGCTTCCATCGCAGGAAGGAATTTCTCTTTCTTTTCCTCCTGTCTCTGCACATTTCTCTCTGCCAACAGTTCCCTCATCTTTATGCTCAGCTCATCAATCATTTTCCCAGCCGTGTGCCGGATCGTATCCATTGATGTTTTCAGTTCTTTCATATCCCTTCCGGAACTCCAGTTTGCAATGTATGGGAAACTATACTCCGAGGTATCTATTCCGAATGCACTGCACACACAGTAAGCAACAGACTCTGCCTCTACTTCTGCTGTCAGCCGGTCTTTCTTTTCTCCTTTTGCCTTCATTTCATCACGGTCATGGAGTCTGGCGTGCCCGGACTCATGGATTGCGGTCTTGATTGTCTGGCTTTCGCTCATCCCTTTCCGGATCACGATTTCTTTATCCTCATTGTGATAGTACCCTTTCGCATTTCCTGAAATCTCATCAAATCGGATCGGTACTGGAGATACTGCGGTAATTGCTTCCATGAACAGATCGAAATCATTAACTGCCTCTTTCAGTTCTTCCGGCACCATCAGGTCGATGGGATCTCCAACTGTCTGAGCAATATCAAAGACGGTAATCGCCTTAAACCGGGGGATCTTCACTTCCACCTCTTTCATGATCGAGTCTCCATTTTCATTCAGAACCGGACGCCCTTCCTTGTCCAAGACTTCCTGCATCTGCTTTTTCTTGATCGGCGTCGGGGCAATAATCGTAATCCCTTTCTCTCCCTTCATGACCTGACGTCCCATAGACTGCCAGTTCCGGTATCCTGTCACAAGCGTTGCATCCGGCCGCTGAAGTGCGATCAACATCGTGTTATTGAAAGAATAATTATGGAACTTCGCCATTGTCTGCAGGTATTCCGTGTATCTTTCACTGGTAAATATTTCAGAAACGCCTTCTTCCAGAGACTGCAGAATACTGTCCATATCTCTTCCTTTCAGCTGAAAAGATGTATTTCTATTTTCTTCCATCTCATGTCCTCCTTATAAAAAGTCCCCGCCGCTGTCTTAGGACAGCAGGCAGGGAAAATCTAAAATCGTTCCTACAGTTCCATATCCGTAGATTTATGTTTGATCCGCTTCGGATGGACAGCTTTTTCTGCCGCTGTCTCCTTAACAGGTTCCTGTTTTCCAATATCCTGTTCCTTCGCCCTTTTTCTCTCTGTAAAAGCCTCAGCTTTTTCAAATACATGGTCTCTGGTATCGTAATGATACACTTCATCTGTCAGGCGGTCTTCCGGGGCAACCTGCGTTTCATTAATTTCTGTCACCATCTCTTTTAATTCCGAGTAGGAAAGTCTTCCATCATCAGGAGCAACAATAATTTCATGCACAGATGAAGGGAGAATAAAGAAATCTCCTTTTATTTCTTCACCAAGCTGATCCATAACGCCCGGATAGAACACAGCAACAGCCCCGTCTATACCAGTTTCATTTGTTACTACAATCAAAGGATTATCCTGATTTGCTTCGTCCATCCTTTCTTTTGCATCCCGGATTTCTTCTTCGGATGCTCCCATCTCCTTCATCCCATCCAAAGTCATTCTGCCAAGCAACTCTCCCAGATTATTAATTTTTACAGGCGCAATAACCGGACTGTTTGCCAGAGCATCCTTATAAAGCTGATTTCTGGTCACTCCATAGGTCTCCATCATCCGGTTGGTTACAATGGCAGAAGCTCTTCCCATTTCCGTTTCCTCAACAGCAATGTGAAACGTAATGGCCAGATCTTCCCGCTCAACAAAAGGTACGCCTCCCAGCACCTGTGCATTTTTATCCGCATTAGATACTCTCATGAAAAGGTGTTTTTTCGCTTCTTCATACTGAGTAAGGCGGCTCACATCAAAGCGCTCCGGTTCTCTCTGGATGATCTGCGATATCTGCTCAAGTACATCCGTGATACGGAACCGTGGATTTTCATAAGACTGCCTGTACAAGTCAGTCAGATTAATCGTGGGAATCCGATCATCTCCCGGCCTGATCACAGTAAGCCCCATATACCGGTTATTCAGTTTCTGCTGTTCCCGGATTGTGACCTGGGCATCCTGATATGACTCAGGAAGATATTCTTTGATATGTTTCTTTATCGATTCCATAAATGCTTCAAAATTCATATGCACTTCCTCCTATGCTCTTTTTTTGGTTTTTTTGTTGTAATTATTCTTCGGAAAGGACAGGGAAAATTCTACCTTCCCATCATCCTGCGTTTTCATCAGAAGATCCGCCTCAAAATAACGATCCTTCTTTGCGGAATACAAATCTTTCACATGGGTGCTGCCGTTCTTCAAAAGTTCTGCCGCCATCCGCTTATCAATGGTTTTTCTCATACTCTGCAGATATCTGGTTTCTTTCCAGAGTGCAAAGTTACACTCTCTGCTGCTGCAGTAGTAATTCTTCTTCCCTTCATAAACCAGGCTTCCACATACAGGACAGGTTCCGATGCTTTCCCGACTCTGAAATCTGCCGGACTCTTCTTCACTGATCTGATCGCATCCGTTCAGCATCATCGTGATCAGATTCCGGATCCCGGTCAGGAACTGTTCCGGCTGGATCTTTCCGTGCTCCATTTCCAGCAGCTGGTTCTCCCATTCAGCCGTCATAGATGCCGATTTCAGATAATCCGGAAGGATCTCGATCAGGGACTGCCCGTCATCTGTAGCCACGATCTGTTTCCCTTTCCTGCAGGCGTACTGGGAATGGACCAGTTTTTCAATGATCGATGCCCTGGTAGCCGGAGTCCCGAGTCCTTTCTTCTCTGTCTCTGCGTCAAATTCTTTATTTCCTGCCGTCTCCATTGCTGCAAGCAGCGTATCCTCCGTATAAGGTTTCGGCGGAGAAGTGAAATGTTCCGTCACCTTCGCTTCCACATGATAGAAGGTCTTCCCTTTTTTCACCTTTGGAATCGTCTCCTTTGCAGCCTCTTTCGGATCCTCTATAGCAATGCCGTCAGGATTTCGGAAACAAGCTTCGTAAATCTTCCAGCCCTGTTCCATAATCTCTTTCCCTTTCGCATGGAAATGCTCACCCTCGCATTCAACTTCCACAGAAATCTCACGGAAAACGTGATCCCTGCTGACAGCTTCCACCGTGTGTGCGGCAATCAGAAACAGGATCTTCTGCTCCGTTTCCTTCAGGTCGTTCAGATCAGCATCCGCAATCTCTATAGTGGGGATGATTGCATGGTGATCGGACACTTTTTTATTGTTCATGACCCGGCCAAGATCCGGTTTTTCCGGTTTATCAAAAGGCCCCATCAGCTGATATTTCTCATGGATCACACGGATCACCTGTCTGGCAGTTGACTCCATATCTTCAGTCAGGAAATTACTGTCTGTCCTTGGATAGGTGATCAGTTTTTCTTCATAAAGGCTCTGGGCAGCTGTAAGAGTCTGCTGCGCCGTAAAACCATAAATGCGGTTTGCCTCTCTTTGCAGGGTAGTTAAGTCGTAGAGTCTGGGCGGTTTCATCTTCTTCTCTACACTCTCACAGGACATCACATGAGCATCTTTCCCGTCGCACAGGTTCCGGAGTTTTTCAGTTTCCTCCGGGTCAAAGATCTTCTGCCGTTCCGCTTTCATGCCGTCACAATCCAGTTCCACGTTGAAGTACTTCTCCTTCCGGAACTTTTTGATCTGTTCCATCCGGTCTACCAGCATGGCAAGCGTCGGGGTCTGAACCCTTCCTACTGTAAGTTTTTTATAATACTTGGTTGTAAAAGCCCTGGTTGCGTTCATTCCTACCAGCCAGTCCGCTTTTGCACGGCAGACAGCCGCCTCCGCCAGATTCCGGTATTCTTCTGCGTCTTTCAACTGTTCCATGCCCGCCCGGATTGCACTGTCTTCCATGGAACTGACCCAGAGACGTTTCACCGTCTTTCTGCTTCCGGAAAGCTGGTACACCCGCCGGAAGATCAGTTCCCCTTCTCTTCCTGCATCACAGGCATTTACCACATACTCTACATCCGGACTGTTCAGCAGCCGTTTCAGTGTATAAAACTGTTCTTTTTTCTCCCGGGAAACTGCCAGTTTCCACTCATCCGGGATGATAGGAAGATCTTCATACTTCCAGCTTTCATATCTTTTATCATAGCCATCCGGCGGCAGATATTCCGCCAGATGCCCCAGGCACCAGCTCACGATACAGTCCTTTCCGGAAAGAAATCCTTCCTCCCTGTTCTCCGCCCCGATCACACGGGCGATCGCTCTTGATACGCTTGGTTTTTCTGCAATCACAAGATACATACGTCTATTCCTCCTTCAATGAAAAAAGAGAGAGATCTTTGTGCAATCCCTCTCCATAAAATCTTTTATCTGGTTTCTTCCCGTTCATCCACAGTTTCCAGGCCATCGTCCAGCTCAAGCCCTTCCTCATCCTCTTCTTCCTCTATCGCTTTCTTTTTCCGGATCTTAAGGAAGTAATAAGCCGCGATACCGGCTCCCGCCGCAAGGAAAATCACGATCAATACTGCAGCATTGCCGGAGACTTCCTCTTCTGGCTCCTCCTCAACGGCCGTCTCTTTTTCCTGACCGGTTTCCGCAGACGCTCCTGTCTGAGATTCTTCTTCCAGCACAACAGCCGGTTCCTGTTTTTCTGATACAGATACAGCACCGTCTTTCAGAAATTCCTGCAGATCGTTTTCATCGATCTGAGAAAGCAGATAGACATTTTCAGTCGATGCGCTCCTGTCGATCACAAGATAAAATGTATTATTATTTTTGGTCGTGATTGTCAGGAACTCCTTACTTCCATCTTCTGTAATATCATCCTGCACCTGTGCGTTCCCGGGAGTGGTAAATGCCGTGCCTCCGGTCCCGTCTTCTCCCAGCACCGGTTCTGTCTGAGGTGTCTCAGTTGCTGCATCTGCCGGGACATTTTCCGTCTGACCGTTTTCCCCGGCCGAAGCAGACTGTTCCTGTGCTGCCTCCTGCCCTTCCGGAGGAGAAGCATTGGCAAATGCTGTTGTTGACGTTCCCAGGATCATGGCCGCAGCCATGACTGCAGCCAGTACCCGCTTATTCCATTTCTTTCTCATCATTCTCATCCTCTCTTTCTGTATTTGAATCCTGCCGGATGAAAGAGCCTTTTCCGCTCCCATCCGTCTTCTTTCCGACTTCAAAGCGAACATTTCCGCCTTTCAGCCCGTCCAGGAACTGGAGGAGTTCTTCCCCCTCCAGCTTCATGCCCCGGATCGCCCGGATCATTTCATTATTTTCTTCCTCTTTCAAGGCGCTTTTGATCCCTTTCAGATACTGTTGGAGATCTGCGATCTTTTTCTCCGTCTTCTCAATCTCTTCCAGATACCGTCTGATCTTTTTATTCAAATCCTCACCTCCATTCTATGGCAGCCTGCCGTAACACATAAAATGCTGCTGCCAGTAGCTGCTGTTGATATTTGCATACTGAACCGGATCTCCGCAGTGGATCATCATTCCATTACCTACATAGATGCCGATGTGAGATGCTCCGGACGTATTGTACGTTCCCTGGAAAAAGATCAGATCTCCAGGTTTTGCTTCTCCCGGTGCCACGTAAGTACACTGTCCCCGCAGCCCTTCTGCTGTCAGTCGTCCGTAATTCCAGCCATTGCCGCAGTTGTTTACTACATAGGAAACAAATCCGGAACAGTCAAATCCTGACGGGGAATATCCGCCCCATACATAAGGAACGCCCAGATACTTTTCCGCTTCCCGGATCATCCGCGCGAACTCTTCATCTTCCAGTGCTTCCGGCGGGATATCATAGTCCATGCCCCCGGACCCTCCGGAAATTGCTCCGCTGTCCCAGAGATAATCCCGGTTTCCAAGCGTTGTATTCAGCGCATTGTAAAGAATCAGCTGTTCCTCATCCAGGTTTTCCCGCGCTATAGCGTCAAGCCCCTGGTTTGTGAGCGTCACATACAGGATTTTGACTGTCCTGGTATCTGTTACAGTTACCTCATTACTCCCGTTATCATCGGCCAGATAACATTCCCAGGTCTTGTGTCCATGAGCGGAAGCGGATGCATGATCGTCATAATAAACATCAAAATCTACACCGTACCGGTCAAAAGCCCCGGTGTCTTCTACGGTGTATTCCACACCATTCATTACAACTTTTGTTCCCATCGGGACGATTGGGTTAGAGGCATCCACCGCCAGGGTATGATTGGCCGTGGGATAAACTCCGCTGGCGGTCGGTCCGCCGGACCATTGACCGCAGCAGATGGAACAGCTGCAGTAGCCGCTCGTGACTACCTGTCCTAATGACTCTCCTACACGCACCGTCCGGGTCTCCGTCACGGTCTCTGTCCGTCCTTCTGTATGGAGGGAATACTGCTCCGAAAACAAAGCTTCAATCTCCGCCTCTACATCGGCATAGGTCCAGTCTCCGTATTTCGCAGTCAGGTATGATATCAGATGATAAGGATTATGAGAAATCTCACTCACGTTATAGTTGTATTCGTCATAATCGGGATGCGTGGACTCCATCTGGTTAATCTGTTCATTCAGTGCCGCTTCCAACGCAGCATAGGCGTTCTCTGCCGCATAAATATCTTCGTCTGAGCTTGGATATGTAGTAATCCCGATGACAGATCCGCTCCCCTGTACCGAAGCGCTGCAGCTGGAAAAGGCCACGGCGATCAAAAGGAAGAGAAGTCCAAAAATTCCCAGGACGGCAAATACTGCATGGTTCCTTCTTGCCACTTCTTTTAAGGCGTTCTTTGCCTTAGTGGTCATAGTCTCGGCCGCGGCAGCCGCTTTTGAGGCTCCTGCTTTTCCTGAGGCCGCCCCGCTTCTCGCAGACTGATAAGCCTCTTTATAGCGTTTCCGCTGAAAAAAACGGTTCATAACCGTCTGGCGGTCTTCCTGCTTCTTCTTATTAAAATAGGTAGTTCCTGTCCCTTCCTGCCCTCCCTGCGTGAATTTCAATCTGCTTTCCGAAGCACTCTCCATATGAAGCCCCTGACGGCCGGATCGGACGTCCGCTCTTTTACTCCGGTCCTGAGTACGTTTCAAGCTCACCGCAGCGCGTTCTGTCATCAACTCCCCAGCCGAAGCAGCATTTACAGCAGCGTTATCATCCGCTTCCTCTGATGCTTTCTCATGAACATATACCGAAGCGGCAGATGCCGCTGCTCCTGCGGCCTTGCGTCCTACTCCCATTCCGGCTCCCCGGACCATCTGGCTTCCTTCATCATCAAAAGCCAGACGCCCGGATTTTGCCTGTTCTTCTTTCAGACGGGCCTTTTTCTGTCTGGTTTTGATCTGGAATTTCTGACCATCCAGTCCGTCTGTGTCCGGAACCGTCTCATGATCCCGGATTTTTTCTGACCGGTTCCTTACCTTTTCACTGTCTGCAGTTGTCTGCTGTCTGCTTTGCGGATCTCCATCCGCTGATATGTGCCGCTCTAATCTGGAGCCATCAACGCTTTCTTCTTCAGACACCTCCTGTCGAAGAGACGCCTCCCGGATCTGTTTTTCAAATCTGGCGGACGGACGTCCCCTGCTTTTATCCGGCACATCTTTTTTCTGACCATCTCCGATATGTTCTTCCGTCAGACCATCCCTGGTCATCTTCTGTACCGTTTTTTCTTTGGCGGTATATTTCACTCCTGCCAGACTTTCCACCTCCTTTGCAAAAAGAAAGACCATTTACTGGAAACGGTAAATGGTCGGTTAATCTTTCACTTCTTCTGGTTTTGTCGTCATCAGGGAATACAGTTTCAGGCTCTTATCAAACTTATCCTTAAACGGAATGATCGTACTGCCATAAAACAAAAGTCCTTCACCTTCTCCTGAATTGGTCACATAGGACAGCTGATACGGCGAAATATTCAGCTGTTTCGCCAGGATCTGCCGGTCGCCGGCGGCCTGGTTGAGCATCAGAATGAAATCACTGTTCTCAAAGATATTCTCAATCTCACGGCTTGCCAGCAGGTCTTTGATATTCTGGGTGATCCCGGTCGGGATGCCTCCCCATTTCCTGAACCTTTTCCAGATTTCCACACTATAGGCGGCCGTCTGCTCCTCTTTTAAGAGAAGATGGAACTCATCAATGTAATACCGTGTCGCTTTATGGGTGGCCCGGTTGACCGTCACCCGGTTCCAAACCTGGTCCTGTACGATCAGCATCCCCAGCTTCTTCAGCTGTTTTCCCAGATCTTTCACGTCATAGCATACGATCCGGTTATTAAGTTCCACATTGGTCCTGTGATTAAAGACATTCAATGATCCATTCACATAGATCTCAAGCGCTGTGGCGATTCTCTGCGCCTGGGGTTCTTTCTGCTTCCGGAGACAATCATAAAGGTCTCCCAGCACAGGCATATTCTCCGGCCTTGGATCAGAAAAATACTTCTGATATACAAGCGGGAGACAGCGGTCGATTACCGATTTTTCCTCTGCCTCGATGCCATTTCTGCTTCCCATGATCAATTCACACAGCGACAGGACAAAATCTGATTTTACCCCCAGCGGGTTATCGTCATCAGAATAATCCATGTTGATATCCATAGGATTAATGTAGTCTTTACTGGTAGGTGAAATATGGATTACCTGCCCTCCTAAGGCATGAACAAGAGGATAATACTCCCCCTCCGGATCTCCGATTATGATATCGTCCTGGGTAATGCAGAATGCATTAGTGATCTCACGCTTCGCGGCAAATGATTTTCCGGATCCGGGCGTGCCAAGGATCAGGCCGTTAGGATTCTTTAATTTTTTCCTGTCCACCATGATCATGTTGTTGGACAAGGCATTTAAACCGTAGTATAACGACTCCCCTTCCATAAAAAGCTCCTGACTTGTAAAAGGAACGAAAATTGCTGTACTCGTAGTTGTCAGAGCCCTCTTGATCGGCACATGGCCCACTCCCAGAGGAAGGCTGCTCATCAGCCCTTCTTCCTGCTGATAATCCAGCCGTCTTAAGATACAGTTATATTTTTGTGCGATTCCTGCCGTCTGCAGGACGGCATTATCCAGTGCCTGCTTTGTCTTCGCAGTGTTCAGGAACAGTACCGTTACAAGAAACATCCTTTCGTTTCTGCTCTGCAGATCTTCCAGCAGTCGTTTTGCCTCACCGCCATAAGTGTTCAGATCCGACGGGATGATATCCATATCGTAGCCGGAACGGACCGCCTTTTTCTGCTCTTCAATCTTCATCCGGTTGATATCCGTCATTTTTCCTTTCACCAGCTTAATTGCCTTTACCTGATCCACAGACTGCACATGCAGATTGACGATCAGATTTTTATCCATATCCAAAAACTCCGCCAACATCTTATCGGTAAGTTCCGGCGCCAGGATCTGCAGGTACGAAACTGCGCCGATGGTATTTCCCATCTGGAACGTCTTTCCGTCCTTGAACACAAAACTGGTAGGCGCCACATAATCTTTTGTAGAGAGCCCGCTATGGACCATAGCCCCATAATCGAACGGGATATCTCCCAGCTCGTCCGGATTCAGTATCTGGCGCAGGATCTTCAATCGTTCCGCTCCATTTAACGGTTCTGCGGGAACACCCAGGATTTTAAAATTATTCAGGATATCAGTCTCTATACGCTCCAGTTTTGGCTTTGCCTCCCGGATATTATCCGCCTCTATGGAAAAAGTGATATACTTGGATTTCACTAGGCCGTTATTCCCTTTTGCAAGCTGCCGATGCAGCATCCGGGCGTATTCTCTCCGGATCTCATCAAATTCATCATGCCTCCGGCGGATCCGGATCACCTTTTCAAATTCCTTCATACTGCTCTTCTGATTGATAAAGCTAAGCTGAAAATGGATACTGCTGTCAAAATAGTTCAGAAAATCGCACCAGTTTTCAAAGATCGCATTTTTGTCATCGTTCTGAGCCAGCTGATAATTGATATCCGAAAACCGGATTGTTTTGGAATAACATTTATCATGCACCCTGCAGATCCCGTCCTTTGCCATTTCCTTATAGGCAATCGTCCTCTGTGCAGATATCCTTTTCTCTTCTTTCTGCTTCTCCTTCTGATCTGCCTTGCCGCATGAAGCTTTACGGCTGCCTTTTTTCGCGGCTTTCAAAGCCGCCTGCTGTTTCGCAGCTTTCTTCTCTTCTTTAGCCCGGCGCTTTTCCAGACGCCGTTTCTTACCGCTTCTTTCTGCCAAGGTTCTTTCCTCCCTTCTCCGTTTTTTTTACTGTCACAGACACGGACTTTCCCGGATCTGTCTCAAAATAATTTTCCGTTTCATATTTCCTGACTGCCGGACGCAGCCATTTGACACGGATCATATGGATCAGCACCTCTTCCAGATGCATGCCGTCCTTTTCGTACATAGCGAAAAGAAAGGCCGGCAGCATCAGCAGGACCATAATTGTGGCAGCATTGCTGTTTCCCAGAACTCCTCTTGTAAGGAAATAAAAGGGAATTCCCGCCGCAGCTCCCGCCGCGATACAGATCAGCTGCCGCTTAGTCAGGTTAAACGCCACCTTATTCTTTACTTTTGTTAAATCTTTTGGAACACTGACATAAGCCATCGTCCAAATCCTCCTTCCTGAAATTTAATGGGCATTAAAGATCGATTTGCTGAGTGCCCCCGTCTTGAACAGGCTGAAACACAGCACAACCGTGTAAGCCATCACTCCGAAGAGAGAGGAACTTAAGTTATCCGAATACTGGATGCCCGCCACCAGTATGGAATAGATTGCCACGCATACCATCATCAGGAATGCCTGGAACGCCAGGGCAAAAAGCCCCCGGAAATAATTGGTCCCGATCTGTCCCCATTCGCGGTTGGTCATAGTAGCAAATGGAATCGGGGCGATTGAAGTATACAGATAAATCTCGATCATTCGACCATACAGGATCACTGTGATCAGAACACTCATGATCTTCATGCCAAAGCTGACGATCAGCGTTTCCAGCACCAGAACGACCAGTTCCCCGATCTCCATAGCTTCCAGTGTTGTGTCCAGGTCTGTCAGCACAGAACTGATATCAATCTCTGTACTTCCGGTGATCACACCTGCCGCAGAATTGACCACACTTTGCCCTACATCAAATACGGCCATCGTAATGGTAAATGTATTGCTGACCAGATAGACCGCGATCCACATCTTTACAAAGTACTTGAAAAACATCCATGTATCGATATCATGCATATTGTTTTTCTCTGTGATCATACTGATCAGCTCATAGCAGAGCACAAATGTGATGATGATCCCTGCAATCGGCAGGATCACCGTTTCCGATAAGTTTTCGATCATATTGAATATGCTGCTGTTCCAGCCCTGCGGGGTCTGTCCAACCTGAACGGCGATCTCACTGGTCTTTTCATTGACATCGGTAAACATCCGGTCCAGGTTGGAATGAATGATCCCTGTGAGGAGTCCCCTCATCCACTCTTCAATCGCATCAAAGATCTGATCGAACATGGATAATTACTCCTTCCTCTAAAATAAGCTGCTGAGAAGCGGGATCAGCTGGGTTCCGATCAGGATTACCCCGCCGCCGCTCATCAGCTGTTTGATTCCCTGGCTTTTAGCCCCGGGATTGTCATTTCCATACCCTTCCATCAAATTTATCACGCCCCATACGCCAAGACCGGCGCCGATTGCGACCACTAATGTCTGAAGGATATTAACAGCGCTTGTAAAAAAACTCATATACGCACAACTGACAAAAGCGCCTTTTTTTCAGCCTGTCAGCGCTTTTTTCTCTCCTTTCCCTCTTATTCAGGCCATAAATCCGTATCCCCTGGTCGGGGACCTGATACGAATTTCCATGGTTTTCCTCCATAAAAAAACCCGTCCATACGGACGGTCCCAAACCTAAAAATCGATATCTGATTTATTCTTCCGGCCTGAATTTCAGGGGCAGAATACTACGCATCCAGACAAAAGCTTATTCTTTCGTCAGCTATATGCACATCATCCTACATCTTCCATCACCTCCTTTTCCGCCGCTTCAATCTCTTCCGGCGACAGTTCATACTCATAAAATTCAAAGGCTTCCTCCTGCGGAAGCACAAGCCTGTGTTCCAGATACTCTTCGATATGGAACTCGTTGTTTTTATCAAAATCTGACAGTTCCCGGTAACGCCTGTGTTTCGTGATATCAAACTTATCACTGTAAAACGAGCGCACTCCGCGCAGCTGCAGGATGCACTTATCTCCCGGCATTACTGCCAGTTCGTCCCGGCTCATCAGTTCATGACCAGTCTTCTGGTAATTCATCCCGTAAGACGGATTCTGTCCTCTCGTATCAGAGGTATTATAAAGATCAATCGTCTCTTTCCCCAGTGTCTCTGAGATTTCTTTCAATGTACTGCTCTCTTTCCCGCCAAGGAACAAGACGGTATCACAGTTGCCAAGAATTGTTTCTGCCGCATCCCGGTAGATCGTCTTCAGCTGACTCTGGGACTGTAGGATGATCGAAGCAGAGATTTCTCTGCTTCGGATCGTGGCGATCAGTTTGTCAAATTTCGGGATCTGCCCGATATTACTGAACTCGTCCAGCAAAAGCCGCACATGATACGGAAGCCTCCCGCCGTATAAGTCATCCGCCCTGTCACATAACAGATTGAACAACTGTGAATACATGATCGCGACAAGAAAATTAAACGTGTCGTCGGTATCAGAAATGATCACGAACATTGCCGTCTTCCTGTCTCCAAGAAGATCCAGTTCCATCTCATCGTAACTGGTCAGTTCCCTGAGTTCCGCAATATCAAAAGGTGCCAGCCTCGCTCCGCAGCTGATCAGAATACTCTTAGCTGTCTTGCCGGCCGCCAGCTTATATTTGCGATACTGCCGGACAGCAAAATGTTCCGGGTTTTCTGCCTCTAATTCCTCAAACAGTTCGTCCACCGCATTCTTAAACTCCTCGTCATCCTCTCTGGTCTCACTGGCATTAATGAATTCCAGCAATGTAGAAAAATTTTGTTCTTCCTCCGGGGCTTCGTACCAGATATATCCGATCAATGCTGTATAAAGCAGACGCTCTGCTTTCACCCAGAAATCCTCTGTGGCTTTTTCTCCTTCACCTTTTGTATTCGCGATAATGGTATTGACCAGTTTCAGGATATCTTTTTCAGAACGGATATAATGGAACGGATTATAATGCATTGACTTTGTAAAATTGATCGTATTGAATACCTTGATCCGATACCCATGCCGGACCAGCATCCGTCCGCACTCCACTATGATGGTTCCCTTCGGATCTGTCACTACATAGGAGACTTTCCGGGTCATCTGCATCAGGTTCGGCTTCACATAGAAGCGAGTCTTTCCGGAACCGGATCCTCCAATCACGATCACATTTTTATTCCTGGCATACTTCGGAAACTTCGGCCTGCTGTTCATTGTCAGCCGCTCCGTCTGTGTCAGGATGATGTTATTCTCAAAAACCGGATCTATAAATGGCTTGATGTCCTCCGCAGTTCCCCATCGGGCGGAGCCATATTCTTCTCCGTGCCGGAACTTTTTTGCGTTTTTTCCCCGGTACACAACTGCAAGTTTCAAAAACACTGCAGCTGCAGTTCCCGCAAGAAGATCCGTAAAATAAAAGCTCGGCAGCAAGTGCGTGAACGCCAGCTGAAAATTTATCAGCATAACGCCAAGCCTTTCTATCTGACTGTCTCCGGTACAATGTCGGAACAGCCAGGCACCCCGGTTGACCAGGTAAAACATGATGAAATAAGGAAGATTGAGTACCAGGATCCTGGTCCACTTTTCCTTCATCGTTCCTGACCCCGATCCTTCTGCCGGGTTTTTACACGCTCACGATGCTTTGCCAGCCTCTGCATGGCTTTCTGCAGCTTCTTCCGGACAGACGGCTTTTTTGATTTTTTCAGCGTAATCCCTGTATATTCTTTAAAAGCTGCCGTCATCACATCCACGTCTTTTGCCTTAAAGAACACCATATACTTTGGCGGGCTGATACTGCTGTCACGTTTCAGGCTGTAATCAATCCCGTATTTCCTGGCAACCCGGTCAAAAGATTTTATATTATCATCCGTGATCAGAATATTCGTAAGCTGGGCGCCTTTCGCCATCAGCTGCTTCATCGTCTGTTTCCCGTGAGGCTGCTTTTTTTCCAGCTTTCGGCGTTCTTTTGCCCTGCTCCGCTCCTGAGCACGGCCATTCTTCACCGCCTGGCGTCTCTGAACCTTTTTTTGCTTATGGCGTTCTGCCCCATTCAGATATTTCCGCATAGCAGCTTTCAGAACACCCGCCGTCATACGGCCGCACTGTACACACAGCGCAATTGTTTTCTCATTTACTTCATCCTGCAATCAACCACCTTCCTTCCTGTAGATTTCAATTCCCGATAGATTTCTGCGATACAATATCCGATACACGGCAGATGCTTCCCGTAAGGACAATCCTTACAGTTTTTCGATACATCAGACTTCGGCTTCTCTGGTTTCACCGGCTCCAGGTACCAGCAATCGCTTTTTGTGCATCCGGCTTTTCCCCACCAGTAACAATATGCACAGGACCATGGTCTGTCCTTCTGGTAGATGCGTCCTGGAAGTGCCGCCTTCGGATCGATCACATACTTTGCTTTTTCCATAATCCCTGCATCCTTTCCAAAAACAGCCGCAGGCGCCTACCGATACGGTAAACGCCTGCTCTCTTCCCTTTATCTTCTTTTTCTTCTCATCACAAATGCCGCGCCGGTTCCGCAAAGTCCAATGCCAAGCAGTGCCGTCCAGAATAAAAGATTCGTATCATCTCCTGTCTTCGGAGCATCTGTCCCAACCGGATTTTGCGGTTCTTCCGGTGTTTCCTCTGGAGCCGCCTCATCTTTCATCACGACTTTCTGGATTTCACCAGTATCTTTCACCTCAAACTCTATATCCTCAGCCACCAGATATCCCTCTGGCGCAGACTCCTCATGGAGAATGTAACGGCCAATCGGAAGCATTTCGATATAATGCGGTTCCTCCGTGGAAGTCCAGCTCTCTACTACCTCGCCATTCTCGTCCAGGATGGTGAGCTTCGCTCCCGGCAGCTCCTTCCCGGCAATATCTGTCTTAGAAATCTCTACCTTTGTCACATCATCTTTCATCTCGATTTTCTGGACTTCGGCGGTGTCCTCAACGGTAAACTGGATGCTCTCCGCCGTCACATACCCCGGAGCCGGAAGCACTTCCGTCATGGTATAAGTCTGTCCGACCACCAGCTCCTTAATGATATGCGGCTCTTTGCCGGATACCCATTCATCCACAACTTCGCCATTTTCATCGGTTACAGTCAGCTTCGCTCCCTCCACTTCTTTTCCATCTGTCAGGGAAGTTTTGGTAAATTCAAAGACGGTCGGTTCATCCTCAAAGATAAATTCATAAGAAACTGTCGCTTTATCAGAAGATTCCGCTGTAAAAGTAAACTCCTGCACCTCGTCTGTGGTGGCAAATCCTGGAGCCGGGGAAGTCTCTTTCACTACATAGGAAAATCCAATGGGCAGATCCGCCTCAAAAGTCAGTTTTCCATCCTCCCCGGTTGCTTTTTCCTCGATCACGGTTCCCGCTTCCAGAACCACATCCCCGTCTTTATTGGTAATGTCCTCTTTTGCGGAAAGGGCAAACACAGCGCCCTCCAGTACCCGGTCAGTATCCTTTTCTTTCTTCAGGACAGATATTTCCGCCTTCTGGCGGTTATTCTGCCAGTCTCCATTCCAGGTAACTTCCGCTGTCTCCTGATCCACATAGGTCAGGTCAATTTCCCGGATTTCCCCGTCCAGCACATAGCCTTCCGCAGTCTCCTTTTCTTTCACATAGTATTTTCCAAGTGGAAGGCCAGACAGCTTCGCAATGCCTGTTTCATCTGTGGTAATCGTGGCAATCAGCTCATCCTTCTTATAATAATCCTCGCTCTCTCCGTCTGCCGCTTTGATGTCCTCCAGGGCATATACCTCAAAGGTTACATCTTTTAAAGCGCCGGTGATATATTCAAAGATATGACTGATCCAGCCGCCAATGGTATCAACAAGTGTCACATCTTCCAGGAACTCGCCCTTCTTATTGATGATCAGCGTCCCTTCCGGAACATCGTCTTTCATTTCCACTTTCTGGATTTCCGCTGTATCCTCCACAGTAAAAGTGATTTCTTCCGCTTTCAGATACCCATAAGGGGCCAGCTCTTCCCGAAGCGTATAAGTCTCGCCTACGGTCAGCCGCTCAATCAGGTGTTCCTCTCCTTTCACGGAAGTCCAACTGTCTACGATATTCCCGTCTTTGTCAAGGACGGTCAGTTTTGCGCCTTCCAGCTCCACGCCGGTTGTGAGATCCGTCTTTTTCACAGAAATCTTTGTCGGCTCATTTTCATATTCAGATGCCAGTTCCACCACGGGAATCTCCTGCCCCTGATACTCTGCAGTCACTTCTACCACTTTATCGGAAGAAATATACCCGTCCGGTGCGGCTTCTTCTTTGATATAGTAGCGGCCAAACGGTAAGTCATTCATAAATACAGCTTTGCCGTTTTCATCAGACAGCGCTTTTCCAATCAGCATGTCCGCTTTCACAATCACTTCGCCGTGTGCCAGAATATCCTCTTTGGCATACAGCCCAAAGACTGCGCCTTCCACGGTTGCCTGTGTCTCTGCATCTTTTTTCACCACAGACACTTCCACTTTCTGGCGTTCATTCTGGAAAACAGCTTCCTGTTCGATTACAGGCGTCTCCTGGTCTTTATATGTAAAAGTCACTGTCTGCGCTTCCCCATTTAGTACAAAGCCCTCCGGGGCGGTAGCTTCCACAATCTTGTAACTTCCAAGAGGAAGGTCAGTAAGATATGCTTCCCCATTTTCATCGGTAGTCACAGTTCCCACAAGCTCTCCGGCAGAGTATTCCAAGATACGGTTCCCCTCTGCGTCTTTCTGGAAGTCAGCGGTATAAATGTCCTCCGCAGCATACACCTCAAAGACTGCGCCTGCCAGGTTTTCTACTTCATAAACAAAGTCCTTGCTGAATCCGTCCAGGACTTCGCCCTGTTTTACGATTTTCAGCTTTCCTTTTACCGGATGGTTTTCATAAACCGCCTCAATCACCACATCCCCGGACACCGGGTCGATCTGGTAAGCGGTATCGGAATCCACGGCAATTTCAAAATAGTTCTCATTCAGTGTATATCCGTAAGGCGCTGTGACTTCCTCAATCCGGTAATGCCCGATTTTTAAATTCTGGGGCAGGATCAGGTAGCCTTCCTCATCGGTGAAGAATGTCTTGTGAACCGTTGTTGTAGGATAGGTTGTCACCTGCTCAACGTATTCCTGCTTATCCAGATCATAGATCCGGAACTCTGTACCTTTGTGAAGCACCGGTTTTTTCGTCTCATCATCCTGCTTGATGATCTTCAGCTTTGCTTCAAATTCCTCGTCCAGAAGCACCCGCCATACCTGTGGCGTAGTTGGATTATGCTCTGTAATCCGCACGATAAAGTCGTCCACCGGCTTGTAATTATGGGGCGTGGTGGTCTCCCGGACAAGGTATGTACCATAAGGAAGGGCAATACTGCAGGCATATCCTTTCTCGTCCGTAAACATTTCTGTCGCCCCGTTCTCCCCGATCACCACTGGTTCTGCGGAATCGAAATCATAGCTGCCATCTTCCTTTACTGTAAGGTCAGAGAGCAGGTAGGCGGTAAATCCGGCCCCAGACAGGAGATCAGCGTCCGTCTCCCCATTATTGGCTGCCTTGATGATCTCAAAAGGCTGCTTCTTTACCTGTTCCAGTGATACACACTCCCGCTCCACGGTTGCGGTCAGATCTCCTTCATAGCTGCACACAAGATCATGTTCACTCTCATCTGCCAGATACCCCACGGGAGGCGTGATCTCTTTGACAAAATACTCCCCAAGATACAGGTTTTCTACAGACGCTTCCCCGTTCTCGTCCGTGGTCAGCGTTGCCACCCGCTCGCCGGCTTTGTAGATCACCCCGGTTGCCCCATCCGGGTGTACAATATCTTTACGGGCATACAGGCCATACACTGCATTTTCCAGTGTGGCATCCCCTTGTGGAACTGCCTGGTTCGTCTCTGCGTCTTTTTTCTGCAGCTTGATCGTGGCATTCACACGCTCATTGACAAAGGTATGGGTAAATGTCACTTTCGCTTCGCTGTCATTGGTGTAAGAGAAAGTGAAGGAGTATACATCCTCCTGATTTCTCACATACCCTTCCGGGGCCTGGATTTCTTTCACATCAAAAGAAAATCCAATGGGCAAATCCGCCGTAAAGACAGCTTTTCCATCCTCTCCAGTCACCGCTTTTTCAATCAGCGTTCCCTTCGATACCACGACACTTCCATCCGCATTATTAATATCGCTTCCTGCATACAGGCCAAACACGCCGCCATCCAGAGGATTTAAGGTGTCCTTGTCCTTTTTTAATACAGAAACTTCCGCTTTCTGCCTGTCATTATGGAAGGTACTCTCGCTGAATACCGTCTCCACGTTCTGTCCGGCATAGGAAAGTGTCACGGTTTTTTCTTCACCGGCATTGTAAAAGTTCTCCGGGGCCTGCACTTCACGGATCACATAAGTCCCCAGGTGCAGATTTTTAAGAACCGCCGAACCATTATCGTCCGTCGTCAGGTTCCCTTTCACAAGATCGCCTTTACTGTAGATCTTTGCACCATAGGCCGTTACAATATCTTCTCCGGCATAGACGTTATAAACAGCGCCTTCCTGACGGCGGTCTTCGTAACGGAACGTCACTCCTTCTTCTGTCACATCTGCACCGGTCAGAACCTGGCCTTCTTTGTAAATGGTCAGTTCTCCCATTTGCTCCTGATCCGGTACTGTAACAGAAGCCGTATCATTTGCAATCAGTTTTACATTATAACCTGCCGTATTCAGCCGGTATCCTTCCGGAGCCTGAATTTCTTTCAGATATACCGTATCCTGAGTCTTTACGATCTCCGCAATGGAAGATCCATTTTCATCTGTTGCCGGCATCTCTGTGATCAGCTTTGTGCAATCAGGATCACTGTAAATACCAAACACCGCGCCTGACAGCTTTGCATTCTCATGCCTGGAATCCACCTTGATGATCTCTACCTTGGCCAGTTCCAGCCATTTCACAGAAAAGCTCACATACTTTTCGTCTTCTACGCCTTCTCCGAATACCAGGGCAATATCCTGATAAGAACTTCCGGTCGTGATCTTATAAGCGGAGTAATCCTTGGTAATGCTTCCCTGCATTTTTGCGGACCACGATCCTGACACATCTTTCGTCTGTGTCAGCGGTGCCGTCAGATAAAATTTTGTACCGCCGGAAATCGTTACCTTTGCCCCGGCAGCACTGGTCTTTCCTGTGCTGATATTATGAAGTTTCACGCCATCCGGCAGATCCATTGTGATCGTCTGCTGGCTCGACGCCTTAAACGTAATATCTTCTGTCCGCTGCTGGCCGCCGTCCACATAGGCGGTTACGTTAGAATTGGAAAATGACATTTCCACATTGGGAATTTCCGGCTGGCTTACCGCGTAATGATAAAGCTCCATCGCCAGCGCTTCTCCTGTACTGTTGGTTCCGTAAAATGCATCGCTGCTGTCATTCGCATAGGAAGCTGCCAGATGTGTTACAATAAACCTCTTTCCTGCGGAAAAGTCCTTATGGTGGCTGTTAAAGAAATACGCCGCCCCCGAAGCTTCTGTTCCATAATAAATCGTCTTGGCCAGTTCCTGCTTGCCTTCCAGTTTTGTGATCTGATATGTTCCGCTTCCCGGGCCAGGCTTTGACGGCTGAATGCAGTATGCCGTTGCAGACACGTTCCCAAATTTCACCGTAAATGGAGCAGTCACATAGGATCCAAGCCCGTAATCTGCATAGTAATAATAACTTCCCTGGGTAATGGTCACAGACTGCGTTGCTCTGGCTGCCCGTGCCCGAGGAGCCTGTGCTGTAAAAGTCACGCTTTCCCCGACCTCCAGGCTCTGGATATCCACTCCCTGGTCCGCCGCCTGCAAAAGGACTTCGCCCAGCGTCAGTCCACTGTCTTCATCCACTGTCTTCTGATCTTCTGACCTCTCCAGTGCTTTGTCAAATTCCTCTTCTGAATGCATCTCAGCCGGTGTTTCCGACTCTCCTTCCTCATCAGAGCTTTCCGGTTCCGACTCTTTCTTATCCTGACCCGGTGAAGCCTCTGTTCCAGAATCCTTCACTTCTTCAGAAGCTGCCGCTTCCTTCACCGTAATGTTCCTGCTGATCTGATACATCGGATGACTGGTCGTCTGCGGTTCCACATAATAGACCGCCTGATAGGTATCTTCATGATCTGTCGCAAAAGGATCCCCGTCCTCATTCAGCGCCTCCTGGAAAGTGACCTTTACTTTCTTGTTGTCCGGGATCTCAATTCCGGAAAAGTCACAATTGATATCAAACGAGGCCCCTACTGTAACTTCATAATCATGAGCAGTCACGACTTCATCCATATCCAATTGATCCTTTACTTCCTCATAATAGGGGACCCTCTCAGTCGGAGATTCTGCCGCAGAAACCATCATCGGAGATACAACCGCTGATAAAAGTGACACCAGCGCCATGCAGCCAGAGATCAGCCTTGCTGCTTTTCTTTTCTTTCTCATCTTTTTCGTCCTTTCTAAAATCTGGTTTATGAGTAAAGCATTTCATTTCCTCTGTCAATTTTTATGTTTTCTTCATCCACATCCTCCTTCTATTAATTATTTGTACTGTCTGGGACAGTCGGCCGTTTCTTCCCGGCCGGGATAACAGCACAAAAATATGGCGGTATCCATTTCAATCAGAAATCCATACCGCCACACTGTTTCTACTGTCATCAATATGATGAAATCAGACAATGATTTTTATTTAAGGTTTTCCTGTTCTCTTCCCCAGATCCGTTCCTGTACCGGTTTCCGTATAACCGGGACGTTGCCTCTGACAGGACGCGCAGGATGCACATTCAAGCCAGATATCACTCTGGGCAGGCTGTTCACTTTTCAAGGTGCACAGGAGTTTTTTAACTCCTTCACATATAGAAAGGAAAACAGCCCTTTTTACAGCGTCGAATATCAAATTTTTTTATTTTCTGTTTCTTCCAGACGCTTTTTCATAGCAGATACAGCTCTTTTGATCATATTAGAAACGCTCTGCTGAGCGATGCCCATTTCCGCACAAACGTCTTCCTGCTTCATGTTTTCCAGATAGTACAACGTAACAGCTTTTTTCTGCTTTTCTGTCAGAACACTCATAAGGTCACGAAACATTTCTCTTTCCACAAGCCGTTCTAAAACATCCTGCTCCTGATCCTTTACTGCTTTCCACTCTTCCGAAAACGGGTTATATGAACATACATTATGATTAGAGAGTATCTTTTCCTGATTTCTCTCCATCAGATCGGAGGCTTCCATCAGAAGACGTACATACCAGTTTTCATTGTCAAAAAATTCAGACCGAAATATCTTCTGCTGCCCGGTAACAGACTCATAACCATATGCGCTGCATGCATGCAGCGGAAAAACAGTCGTCTTCTCCCCCTCCTGATAAAGTACATATCCATTTGCGTAAACAGTAATATCTGCACCAAGTCCGACCGCCTCCCGGACCACGATACGGGCTCCGGACTGTTTCAGCGATACCGCACAAGGCACTCTCTTTTTAGGATCTGCAGGTTTCACCAGGTTTTTTAATTCTTTTAATGTCATCATATAGACCACCTTTCTGCCTTCCGGCTCCGGGTGGTCCCGAATCAAGAAACATTACCGTTTCTTTTTCCCAATTCTCTGCAGCACAAACAGCCTCGGACTCACCCGTTTTTTTTGAACGGGAGCCCGAAGCTCCTATTTCACCTCCTCATTAATAGAAAGGAAAACAGCACTTTTTACAGTGTCGAAAACTAAATTTTTTTATTTTTGCATAAAAAAACCGGCAAAACAAATATGATTGATTTCCAGACACAAAATAATTTCTTTTTCTGTGTCTCAACCATAAATGTTTTGCCGGGCTCTTAGTGATTCTGGTCAGGTTCAGCTCCTTGACAAACTCTTGATATCCGCCGCCGTCCTGATGGTTCTAGCCAAATTCACCGCTCTAACGGATATCTCATTCTATTCTGTTTCTTTTTTCTTTCCAGATCCGGATCTGATTCTCTGTGCATAGACCCGCATCCTTGCTTTGAGCTGCTCATCCCTGATGATCATGGGACGGACAGATACAATATCTTCCTTTACCAGTACTTCCAGTGTGCTTTTACATTTTTTACAATCCACCTCCGAATCGCACTGGGAACTTTTCTCCAGAAAAGCTCCGCATACAGGGCAGTGAATATGCCATTTATAATTATCTGATCCCATAAGTTCCTCCTTTAAGCAATAAGAATTTCATTTATTACTCAACGGATCAAGGGAAATCAAATCCGCTTCATGAGCTCTCATGCTGCCCATTCCGAATAGCGCCAAAGCTGCGCGGACACACATGATATTCATTTCAGACCTGCTTTGTCGGTCTGCCGCTTCCACCGCAGCCTTCATCCAGCTCCCACACGCCGGACAGTACCATAGATTTCTGCGGATATCCCTCTAACAGGGCATTTCCAATATTTCAAAAACATCCCCGGACATCTCACAGATATCCCGGATCTCTATCTCTGTATCTCCGATCCGCAAACCAACTGACGGATCAAAAAAAGCAACATCCCCTTTCACTGTATGATATCTTCCGAATCCCGGAAGAGACGGATTCCCGGTAAAAAACTCCACCAGGATCTCCATGCCCGGTTTCAGCATCCTTAATTTCATATCCAGTTCATTTTTCTTCTCCTCCGATAAAATTCTCCTGGGTTCATAGATAATCTCCTTTTCCCTGACCGCATCCTCAAATCCTTTTAATGCGGCAAACGGAGCAAACTGTTTTGCCCTCCGCTCTACCGCCATCGGAGTTCTCCCGGATGCCGGACGCGGCAAATGTATGATTTTACGGTATGCTGCCGTCATCACAGTCATCACCTCCTTATGCCCGGTGGCCGCCAATCTGATTATTTCTTTCCCTGTAAGTAGAACAGGCCAGAAGATTGGAGCCACGCATGACCGCATTCCTGCCATATCTTCTCTTAATCTCCAGTATAGCCAGCTGCAGGTTTCTTTCTTTTTCCTGCTGTTCCGGATTGGAGAACAGATCGTACTGAACAAAGCTCTCCGGAACTACTCTGTTGGCACAGATTTCCACTCTCCGGATCCCGGTATGGCGATCCGCGATCCTCTGATACAACTTCTCCACTGCATGAATGATCCGCTCAGAACTATTAGTCGCTTCTGCGAATCTGACAGTTCCCTTTGATGGATCATGTTCAAGCCGATGGTCGTATGCAATCCAGAGAGTGACAGAATTTGTCACCAGCCCTTTATCTACCAGATCCAGCACCAGCACATCCGTCATTTCCCTGGCGATCACAGCCCCCTCTTCAAATTCATAATTTCTCATAAGAACCTGTCCGTTGGACAGACTGTGCTCTTCTGTCCGGTAGTTCTTGATATCCTTCATCCTGCAGGTCTCTCTCCCCCAGGCGTGGTCGATCATCAACTCCGCATCAATGCCAAAGATCTTATAAAGAAGATCCTCAGAAGTAATGGATGCCAACGCAAGATCTCCCATCGTATGAATTCCATAGCCTGCCAGTTTCCTTTCTGTACGGGAGCCGATCATCCAGAAATCACGAAGCGGCTGATGATCCCACAGCTTTTCGCGGAAAGATAACTCATCCAATATCCCGATATGGTCTTCCGCATGCTTTGCCAGGATATCCATTGCAATTTTCGCCAGGTAAAGGTTTGTTCCCACCCCGGCAGTCGCTGTGATCCCTGTCTCCTGCATAACCGCGCGCATCAGTTCCACAGCCATTTCCTTTGGATCCATCTGGTACAGACGAAGATACTCTGTTACATCCAGAAAGCATTCATCCACACTGTACACATGGATATCTTCCTTTGAAACATAGCGAAGATAAATGCTGTAGATCCTGGCAGAATAATCCAGATACAGCTGCATCCTCGGCATTGCCGTAATATATTGGATGTTGTCGGGGATTTCATGAATCCTGCATCTGTTTTTCACCCCCAGTTTTTTCATTGCCGGGGTGATCGCCAGACATATAGTCGATTTTGATCTTGTCGGATCTGCCACTACAAGGTTCGTCTTAAATGGATCCAGCTTCCGTTCTACACATTCTACTGATGCGTAGAAGGACTTCAGGTCAATGCATATAAAGTAATTCTGCCGTTCCATAAGCGCCTTCCTTTCCGGTTCCACTTGCCTGTGTTCTTTCTCATATGATATTTCCGTCTTTCCTCTTCCAGAAATTGTCTTAAAACCGGCAATTTCCCATAATTAGAATTGACAAAACAGGAAATTTCGATTATATTATAGGCAAGTACTTGCCGTTTCCTTGTGATTCACATTATAGGCAATCACTATCCGGTTGTCAAGAGGCAAGATGATTTTTTAGGAAAGTGATTTCCTCTTTTGTCAGGAAATCAAAGCGCAATACATGAAGATTGCTTAGAAAAGAGGTATTGTTATGACGTTCGGTGAAAAAATCAAATCTCTAAGAAAATCAAAAGGCATGAACCAGACCCAACTGGCAAATGCCCTTGGCGTTTCTTTACGGACTATCCGCGGCTGGGAAGCAGAAGGACGTTATCCCAAACAGCACGAGCTGTATCAGAAACTAGCAGATACACTGGGATGTGATATTTCCTACCTGATGACGGAAGGAGAAGCGTTTATTACAGAAGCTGCAGAACAGTATGGATCCAGAGGAGCAAAACAAGCACAGCAGATCCTGGAACAGGCTGCCGCTATGTTTGCCGGCGGGGAGCTGACTGATGATGATAAAACGGCTTTTATGGATGAAATCCAGATGCTCTATCTGGATTCAAAGAAACGTGCAAAGAAATTCACGCCCAAGAAATATCTCCGCCAGGATGATGCATCCGACGCGGAAGACTGAGTCCATTTTATAACACACCATTTATGGTATTGTTATATCCGCAGTAATATCCATACGCATTCACGGGATAACAGATCGGGGTGATTGATTTGACAAGCGATTATATTAATAAAAAAGTGAATGACCTGATCCGGAAATATAAGACGAGGGATCCTATTGAACTTCTGGAAGCGCTGGGGGCAGTTGTAGGAGAAACATCGGCATATGCCAGATTAAAAGGATACTGCTTTATGAGCTGTCAGACTATCTACGCCATGTTCAGCAGTTTCCTTTCAGAAGAAGAAAAACGGATTGTTGCGGCTCATGAGCTGGGACACATCGTCCTGCACCGGAAGCAGCTTAAAATGGCCCCCATGTCAGACAACCGTCTTTATAATATGACAGACGAGACAGAATATCAGGCCAATCTATTCGCAGCCGACCTTCTGATCAGCGATAAAGACGTGGCTGATCTATCAAAAAATGAGGAACTGGACTATTTCAGCTTCTGCAGTTCACTATATGCCACTCCTGAACTGATGAGCTTTAAACTATACAGTCTCATGAAACGAGGGCAGCACTATAATATGCCGGTAGGCCTTAACAGCAGATTTCTGGCAAAATAACGGGAGCGTATCAATTTGATATGCTCCCTGATTTTTGGATCAGTCTGACAACTTTGGCTTTGTCTATTTCTTCAAATTTTCTATAAACCCGGAGACAGCGGATATAAGCCAACCCAAGCCAATAATAATTAACGAAATTTTCCACCCGATACCATTATCAAAAACAAAGACAAATGTATATAGAGCAAATAAACTAACAGGAATGGCAATTCCATATAACATCAAATGAAACTTCCTCTTTTTTTCTTTATCCATTTATTCTCACCTCATTGACTTCTAATTCGACAACTTAGGATTTTTCTGCTTAACAAACTGGATTTTTCCAAATACTCTATTTTTTTAAGATGTCGATATCTGCATGAAAATACATTATGCTATCAGCACAATTATGATAAGGAAAAAGAGAAAGAAAGTTCCCCATATAAGGATCAGTGAATTTACATGCAAAAAAGTCAATAAAGCTAAAGTCAGACAAATTCCCAGCACCGTAAATATAGTATAAATTTTTCTGCCTGTGATGTCTTTCCTGTTGCTGATAAGAAGATAAAACCCTATGGGAATAAATGCAATAAAAGCGCCTGCAACAATTCCTCCACCTATACTTCCATAGCCATAAAATTTTATAAAAAATGTAACAAAAAACATTGTGATACACGAAATACATGCAATGATCCTATCCTGCTGTTTATTTTGCTTATTCATTTCAACAGCATTTTCCATCAAATGAACAATGATTGTATCGTCCTGGAAAAGTTGGACTTTATCTTTTTGTCTTTCTGAGTGCATCAATTCAAGAACTGATACTTCAAGAGCCTCTGCTAAGGGCAGCAGCAAATTTATATCCGGGAAGCCTTTTCCCCGTTCCCAACGGCTTACCGCTTTGTCTGTTACCATTATTTTTGCTGCCAATTCTGATTGTGTCATACTTTTCTCTTTGCGGCACTGTGCGATAAAAGCACCAAATTTTTGAGCATCCATCCTACCACCTCCCGGCTATTATCATACAATAACCGCTGTTATTTTTAAATCGATGCTTCGTTTACTTTGCAATTTTAATAAAAAATCTTTATCCATTGCAAAAAAATATCCTAAATTAACTTCCATTTTTCTGCTCTACAACTTAGGATTTATACACCAAATCCATTTGTTAATCCGATAAAAACCAAAATCATTCCTGCTATTCGTATTCCCTTTTTCGCTTTTTCTTGTTCTAAATTTGTTATATTTATAGGATATACAGGGTTAATGAAAAAAACAATACCTGTAAAAGCCCACGCAAGGTTATAGTACATATCCTTAGCGAACCATAAAGAACTTATAAATCCCACAATAACTAAAACCATAGTAACGATTATTTGCGTCCGGAAATTTATTCTCATTTTCGATTCCTCCACAAATTTCATTTTATTGCTGGCTTTATTATACTATGCCCAGCTGTTTTCGGGAATAGATGAATTGTAAACTTGCTGGGGGAAACCGCTAAAGACAGCCTCAGTTTTTTTTCATAAAATAGACGGCGATTACTCCAACTAATAGCGGGAATATAACACTTCCATAGTTTACTCCACCAAGTCCTCTCGCATAGATGCCTTGCACTAAATAGCTAATCCCTATTAAGAGGGCAATAATTGCTAAAATTAAAATTACTATGCATACTTTCCTTTTTTTCATATATGTTATTCTCCTATCTTTGAGGTATCTTCAAGATAAAATTCAAGGTACCCACATTTAGGACATACAGCGACTCGAATCTTACCAAGGCTACTCTTAAACAATCCCGGCTTAGTTATCTTTAATCCGTATGCTCCACCCTCAACTTTCACATCATAATTTGCAACCATATCACATTCACAACGCACACACTTTCTCATAATAACATCTCCTATCAAAAATTACGGCGTTTACTGCGTTCGGGTCGCCCTCATGGGCTTTGACGATTGTTTCATAGGCGAGAAGTTTACTCATAGTCTTTTCCCTCCATGAGCCGCCGTAGCCGCTGCAAGGCAAGCTGGATATGCCGCCCCGCTGT